>Ga0209403_10000099_pt1 | contig 128519 bp, 129 predicted proteins | sample ArcticOcean_MG_C_8_FD_187440 | JGI IMG/M metagenome (GOLD analysis project Ga0209403, IMG submission 187440) | Marine microbial communities from western Arctic Ocean - ArcticOcean_MG_CB11_86 (SPAdes) (version 2) | ecosystem: Environmental > Aquatic > Marine > Oceanic | place: Arctic Ocean... | reverse complement strand
GGGCGGTCGACCTGCGGGCACCTCTCGTGCCGGCGGCCGGCACGGGTGCTGCGCTGGCGGCACTGCGCAGTGACGTCCCGGGCCCGGGGCCCGACCGGTTCCTGTCACCCGAACTGGCCGCCGCCGAGGAACTGCTGCGTTCAGGCGCCGTACTCGCAGCCGTCGAGGAGTCGGTCGGCCCCCTGGCCTGATCCCGCCCCAAGAGCAGCAACAGCAGGCGGGACTGGTTCAGTCGTCGTACCCGGGGATGCAGCGCTCCATGACAACGACTGAGGGTTCAGCCCTCCAGCCTGGCTTCGACCCTGGCGGCCGCTTCCCGCACCACCAGTTCGATCTCGCTGGTGTCGGCCCCGCCGGGGAAGCGGAAGACGGGGCCGTAGACGGTGAGCGACGCCACCGCCGTTCCGTCGGGGTCGCACACGGCGGCCGCCACGCCGGCGATCTCCTCGGAGAACTCGCCGATCGTCCAGCCAGCGCCCGCGCGGCGAACCTCGCCGATCCGTTGGCGTAGGCCGACGAGCGTGGTGACCGTTCGTGGCGTGAACTCCTCGAGGCCGAGGTCGGCATAGGCGGCGACGTCGGTATCCGACCAGCCACCCATCAGGGCCAGGCCGGCGGCGATGGTGTGGAGCGGGAACCGGTGGCCGGTCCAGTCGGTGACCTGCACGTGGCCGGGGCCCGGCACCTGATCGACGTAGAGGCCGTCGCGGCCGTCGGGAACGGCAAGGCCGGCGCACTCGCCCAGCCGGTCGGCCAGGCCCAGCAGCTCCGGCCGGGCCATCTCCCGCAGGGATGAGGGCGAGGCCCCCGAACCGGCCAGGGCGACCAGGCCGGCGCCGATCACGAATCGGCCGGAGTCGTCGATCCGCTCGACGATGCCGAGCTCGTCCAGGCTGGCGAGGATGCGCGAGCACGTCGACTTGGCCAGGCCGGTCGCCCGGGCCACCTCCGAGACGCCCACCGAGCCGTCGCCCGCCGAAACGGCGCGCAACACCCCGAACGTTCGCTCGATCGACTGCACCCGGCTAGCATAGTTCACCAGTCACTGGAACGTTCCACTCATTGGAACATACCGACTGCCCGAGAAAGCAGGAGAGGGGTACGCCGTGCGCGACGAGGCGCAGTGCGTGATCATCGGAGGCGGCGCCATGGGCACCGGCCTCCTCTACCACCTCGCCCACGAGGGCTGGACCGACACCCTCCTCGTCGAAAAGGGCGAACTCACCTCCGGCTCCACCTGGCACGCCGCCGGACTCATCCCGCACTTCATCGGCAGCCTCAACATGGCCAAGGTCCACCTCGACGCCACGAACCTCTACAAGGCCCTCGAAGCCGAGACCGGCCTCTCCCCCGGCTGGCACGGCTGTGGCGCCATCCGCCTCGCCATCAACGCAGAACAGGCCGAGTGGTACCGCTACGTCCAGGGCGTCCTCGAGCTCATCGGCATCGAGTCGCACCTCATCGGACCCGACGAGATCCGCGAACTGGCCCCGCTCATCGAGGACACCTCCGACGTCGTCCTCGGGTTCCACACCCTCCACGACGGATGGGCCGACCCCACCGGCACCACCAACGCCATGGCCTTCGGCGCCCGCCAACTCGGTGCCGAGGTCGCCCGCCACACGCTCGTCACCGACGTCAACCCCCTGCCCGACGGCCGCTGGGAAGTCGTCACCGACAAGGGCCGGATCGTGGCCGACCACGTCGTCAACGCCGCCGGCCACTACGGACCCCAGGTCGGCGCCATGGTCGGGCTCGACGTCCCGATCGTCTCGATGATCCACCAGTACCTCATCACCGAGTCGCTCCCAGCCATGGCCGCCTGCGAGCACGAGATGCCCGTCGTCCGCGACCCCCGATCGTCGTGCTACTACCGCCGCGAGATCGACAGCCTCCTCGTCGGCCCCTACGAACGGGCCGACGCCGTCACCTACGGCACCGACGGCATCGACTGGGACCTCCACTTCCACCTCACCCCGCCCGACCACGACGTCCTCATGCCGTGGCTCGAACTGGCCGCCGAGCGCATCCCCGTCTTCGGTGAGGCCGGCATCAAGCAGACCATCTCCGGCCCCATCACCCACACCCCCGACGGCGGCTTCCTCATGGGCCCCGCCCCCGGCCTACGCAACTACTGGATGTGCGTCGGCGCCTCGATCGGCATCACGCAGGGCCCCGGCGCCGGCAAGTACCTCGCCCAGTGGATGGTCCACGGCCAGACCGAGATCAACGTCCGCGAGATGGACCCCCGCCGCTTCGGCCCCTGGGCCACCCTCGACTACACCATCGACAAGTCCATCGACGAGTACCACGAGATGTACCAGGTGCGCATGCCCGGCGAATACCGCCCCGCCGGCCGCCCGATGCGCATGACGCCCATCTACGACCGTCTCGACGCCCTCGGTGCACAGTGGCAGGACGTCTGGGGCTGGGAGCGCCCCCGCTACTTCGGCGAGCCCGAGGACTACTCGTGGCGACGCTCCAACGCCTTCGACACCGTCGCCGCCGAATGCCGCGGCGTGCGCGACGGGGTCGGGATCGTCGACCTGACCGCCTTCGCCAAGTTCTTCGTGGCCGGCGACGACGCCGCCGCACTGCTCGACCGCCTCTCGGCCAACCGGCTGCCGGCCCGCCCGGGGGGCCTGCGCCTCGTCCACATGCTCACCTCGTCGGGCGGCATCGAGGGCGAGATGACGATCACGCGCCTCCACCCCCACGACGGCGAGCCGCGCTTCTACCTCAACTCGGCGGTGGCCGGCGAAACCCACGACGAGGACTGGCTGGTCCAGCACATCGAACCCGGCGAGGACGTCGACGTCCACGACGTCACCGGCTCCTACGGGATCCTTGCCGTCACCGGGCCACGGGCACGCGACGTGCTCACCCCGCTCACCGACGCCGACCTCGGCAACGACGCCTTCCCCTGGCTGACCGGCCGCGAGATCGACGTGGCCGGCGTCCCTTGCATCGTCCTGCGGGTCTCGTACGTCGGCGAACTGGGCTGGGAACTCCACCACCCCATCGACCGAATGGCCGAGCTCTACGACGCCCTCGTCACCGCCGGCGAACCACACTCCATGGTCCACTTCGGCGCCTACGCCATGAACACCATGCGCATCGAGAAGGCCTACAAGGCCTGGGGCAGCGAACTCACCACCGAGATCACGCCCGTCGAAGCCGACCTCGGCCGGTTCGTGGACCTCGACCGTGACTTCCTCGGACGCGACGCCATCCTCGCCCGCCGCACACAGGCCGGCGACGACAACTCCGGCCTCGACATGATCCTCGTCTACGCCGAGGTCGACACCACCGACTCCGACTGCCGAGGCAACGAACCCTGCTACGGACCCGGGGACAGCGACGTCATGGGCGTCACCACCAGCGGCACCTGGGGCCACACCGTGGGGAAGAGCCTCTGCTTCGCCTACGTGGCACCCGGATATGCCACCGCCGGCTCCACCTTCGAGATCCGGCTCTTCAACGAACGCCACACGGCCACCGTCCTCGACGCACCAGCCCACGACCCAACCAACGAACGACTCCGGACCTGAGGAGGACACAATGGGCGACGACCCCACACCAAAGCGCAGCGGACGGGCCGGCGGACGAGCCGCCCGGGTCGCCGCCCGGGCCGCCGGACCCACTGAAGAGGAGAAGGCCGTCCGCCCCGGCCAGTCCGGCGGCAGGTACAAGCCCCTCACGGACAGCGAGTGCCGCACCGTCTACGACACCGCCCTCACCCTCCTCGAGGAATACGGCATCGGCGGACCCATCCCCGAGTTCATCGACGTCGTCGTCCCCGCCGGCGGCTGGCTCGACGACGACGACCGACTCCACTTCCCCCGCAGCCTCGTCGAGGAGGTCATCGGCATGGCCGCCAAGTCCTTCACCTGGCACGGCCTCGACGACAACCGCTCCATCGACGTCGGCGGCGACCGGGTCCACTTCGGCACCGCCGGCGCCGCCGTCTCCGTCTGGGACCACGAGACCCGGAAGCACCGGCCCTCCGACCTCCGGGACATCTACGACGTGGCCCGACTCGTGGACACCCTCGAGCACATCCACTTCCACGTCCGCACCCTCGTCCCCCGCGACATGGTCGAAGCCCGCGACCTCGACGTGAACACCGCCTACGCCATCGCCATGGGCACCACGAAGCCGATCGGCACGTCGTTCTTCCAGCCCGAGCACGTGCACGAGGTCGTCAACATGTACGACACGATCCTCGGCCGCCCCGGTGCCTTCGCCGAACGACCCTTCTGCGTCGCCAACAACACCTTCGTCGTGCCACCACTGCGCTACGCCGAGGACGCCGTGCGCTCCATGGTCGCCCAGGTACGGACCGGCATGCCCATCAACCTGCTCTCCGCCGGCCAGGCCGGCGCCACCTCACCGGCGGCCCTGGCCGGATCGCTGGCCCAGGCACTCGCCGAATGCCTGTCGGCGCTCACCTGCGTCAACCTCATGAGCCCCGGACACCCGTGCGTCATGGGGCTGTGGCCGTTCGTGTCCGACCTGCGCACCGGCTCCATGACCGGCGGATCCGGCGAGGAGGCCGTGCTCAACGCCGCCGCCGCCCAGATGACCAACTGGCTCGGATTGCCCTCCGGAGTCGCCGCCGGAATGGCCGACTCCAAGGTCCCCGACAACCAGGCAGGCCACGAGAAGGGCCTCACCGTTGCGCTCGCCGGACACGCCGGCGCCAACCTCGTCTACGAATCCGCCGGCATGCTCGCCAGCCTGCTGGCCTGCTCCTACGAGGCGCTCGTCATCGACAACGACATGCTCGGCGCCGTCAACCGCACCGTGCGGGGCATCGAGATCACCCCCGACAAGCTCTCCGTCGAAACCATCGGATCGGTCATCTACGGGGACGGCCACTTCCTCGGCCAGGACCAGACCCTGTCGATCATGCAGTCGGAGTACATCTACCCGGTGGTCGGCGACCGGGTCAGCCCCGCCGACTGGTTCGATGCCGGCGCCACCACGGTCGACGAACGGGCCCGCCTACACGTGCATGACGTCCTATCGACGCACTTCCCGTCGCACATCTCCCCAGAGGTCGACGCCGCCATACGCGAGCAGTTCGACATCTACCTCCCCGTCGAGGAACTCACCACCTCAAGCCGCTGGTCGACGTGACCCGGTCCGGATGGCGCCGCCGACCGGGCCGGCTGGCAGGCTGATCCCATGGACAGGCCACTCGAGGGGCGTCGCGTGCTCGTCGTCGGCGCCTCGTCGGGCATCGGCGCAGCACTCGCAAGGGCCGTGGCGGCCGGCGGCGGCCAGGTCGCCGTGTCGGCCCGGCGCTCTGACCGCCTCGAAGAACTCGTCGCCCAGATGGGCACCGGCTACGTCGTCCCCGGCGACGCCACCGACCCCGACGACGCCCGCCGAGTGGCCGACGACGCCGCCACCGCCCTCGGCGGACTCGACCTCATGGTCTACGTCGCCGGCTACGGGGTGCTCCAGCCCCTCGTCGAAACCGACCCCGACACGTGGACCGACGTCTTCCGGGTGAACGTGGTCGGCGCCAACCTGGCCGCCGCCGCAGCGCTCGACCACCTCGGACCCGACGGCATCGCCGCCTTCGTGTCGTCGCGCACCGTCGACGACGCCAACCCGATGTTCGCCACCTACTCGGCCACCAAGGCGGCACTCGACCAGTGCATCCGGGTCTGGCGCCACGAACACCCCGACCGGCGCTTCGTGCGCATCGTCATGGGCAACACCGCACCGACCGAGTTCGCCGACCACATGCGACCCGAGCGCCTGGGCGAAGCACTCGAGGCATGGCAGGGGCTCGGCATCCCCGGCGGGATGATGGACGTCGACGACGTGGGGCGTGCCCTGGCCGAGGCCCTCGCCGTGGCCCTCGACCACCCAGGCATCGACAGTTCGGAGATCAGGTTCGACGCCCGCCCGGACTGAGCCTGCGCTGAGGTCAGTCCTCGACGGCTCCGGCGATCGCCTTCTCGGTCACGCCCACCAGCGGCGCCACGTTCGGGTAGCCGGCGTAGGGCGCCAGGAAGACGAGGGTCTCGCGCAGTTCCTCGACGGACAATTCGCCGTTGGCCAGCGCCGACCGGGCCTGGAGCCCCCAGATGTCCGTCGCCCCATTCGCCGCAATCACGCCCATCGCCAACAGGCGACGATCGCGAAATGACAGCACGTCACGGTCCCAGACCTCGGCGAACAACGACCGCAGCATCACGTCGTTGAAGGCACTCACGCCCTCGGGAATCTCCCGAACCTCGTCGCCGTAGACCTCGCGCATCTTCGCCAGGCCTCGCTCCCTCGCCGACCGGTCGTCGTGTTCGTCGTGTTCGTCGTGTTCGTCACTCATGGTGTTCCTCCTTGTTCGTCGCCCACCCCGAAGACCTCCGGCATGGCTCGTTCGAGTGCCTCGACCATGCCACGCAGGCCACCGTCGGCGCACAGGTCGGCGGCCAGGCGCAGGTCCTTGCGGGCGATGTCGGTGGTCGCCTGCATGCGGTCACGGCTCGCACCGACGAGGTACCCGGCCGGCAGGTCGAGGATCGGCAGGAACTGCTCGGTCAGGGCGCCCAGTTGCCCGACGTGCCGCCAGGCACCCACGAGTGCGTCCGTGTCGACCTCGGCACCCTGCGCCATCTCGAGGGCGGCGGCGCTGGCCGCGAACTGCGCATAGGTCATGACGTTGAACGCCAGTTTCATGGCGGCGCCGGCGCCCACAGGCCCGGCGGCGATGACGAGGCTGCCGTAGTGGCCGAGCAGTGCGGCGGCGGCAGGGTGCAGGTCGTCCCGCCCGCCCACGAAGAGGACGAGTTCTCCGGCCTGGGCAGCGGCGGCGCCACCGGCCACGCACACGTCGTGGAGGTCACCGCCCCATCCGGCCACCTGCTCCCTGGCAGAGGCAACCGCGTCGGGGTGGATGGTCGAGTGGACGAGGACGGTGAGGGGCTCGCCCCGCCCGACAACGCCGCCGGCCAGGTCCTCGACCACCAACTCGACGTGGTGGGCGTCGGGGACGCAGACGCTGACCACGTCGGCGACGGCGGCCAGTTCGGCGCCGGACGCTGCAGCAGTCGCTCCGGCGGCGACCGCCTCCTCGACCGCCGCCGGGTCGAGGTCAAACACGGTGACCGGCACGCCGACTTCGAGCAGGCGTCCGACCATGGCCGAACCCATCTGGCCCAGGCCCACGTACCCGACGCTCATGCTGTGCCCCTCATGCGGCACCCCCGGGTGTGAACCGGATCGGCAGGCTCGCCCATCCGGTGACGTTGGAACTGTGGAACCGGACCTTGGCGTCGTGGTCGACCTCGTAGTCGGGCAGGCGCCGGTGGACCTCCTCGAGCGCTACCCGTCCCTCGAGGCGGGCCAAGGCCGCACCCAGGCAGAAGTGGGCGCCATAGCCGAAGGCCAGGTGCCGCTCGGGTCGCCGGTGGAGGTCGAAGTCCTCGGCGGTCGGCCCGAATTCGCGCCCGTCGTGGTTGGCGGCTCCGATCAGCAGCAGCACCGAGTCGCCCTCGTGCATCTGCCCGCCGTGCATCTCGTGGTCACGGGTGAGGGTGCGGTGCATGTACTGCGTCGAGTTGTGGAAGCGCAGCACCTCTTCGACCGCACCGGGCGTCAGGCCCGGGTCGGCCACGAGTTCGTCGCGCTGGCCGGGGTGCCGGGACAGGACCTCGACGGCGTTGGACACCAGCTTGGTCGTGGTCTCGTGGCCGGCGATCACCAGCAGCACGCAGAAGCCCAGCAACTCGGGCTCGGTGAGCGCACGCCCGTCGACCTCGAGGTCGAGCAGGTCGGTGATGAGGCCCACACCGCCGGAAGTGCGTCGCCGATCCAGGTCCTCCTGGAAGTAGCCGACCATCTCGAACATCGCCTCCATCGCCGCCTGGGGCATCTGCATCGACCCGTCCTCGCGCACGAGGACCTGGTCAGCGACGCGGCGCAGGAACGGTCGGTCCGCCTCGGAGATCCCGAGCACGGCCGAGATGACGTCCATCGGAAACGGCGAGGTGATGTCTGCGACCAGGTCGGCCTCACCCCGCTCGACGACCGCATCGACGTACCCGGCCACGATGCGGCGGACCTCGTCCTCCATCTCGGCCATGCGTCGGACCGTGAAGACCCGGGACACCAGTTGGCGAAACACCGTGTGGTCGGGTGGGTCCATCTCGATCATCTGCTCGAAGGCCGGCCGCTCGCGGCTGCGGTCCCGGCGGCTCTCGAGGGCCACGCCACCCGTCGACGAGAAGGTCCCGAAGTCGCGGAACGCCTCGAGCACGTCATCGAAGCGACTCAACGCCCAGAACCGCAGGTCGGGGTTCCAGTAGGCGGGGGCCTCGTCTCGCAGCCGGGCATAGACGGCGTAGGGGTCGTCGTGGACCGCGAAGGCATACGGGTTGTAGACGAGCTCGCCGGGAGGTGCCTGGGCGCTCACGAACGCGACCTTAGTGAGGGCTTCGGGTGTGGCTCCCAACCGGTTGCGTCGGTGCCGGCGGAAATCGCCGGGTTCGTCGCTTCGGTCCCGCCCGCGAAAGCCTGAGGTGCTGATGTCGTCCAAGGGGAAGGGTCTGCCCATGAGTCCACGCTTCGAGGGGCGGGTCGCCATCGTCACCGGCAGCGGTGGAGGGATCGGCGAGGCCTACGCCAGGGCCCTCCACGCCGAGGGCGCCCGGGTCGTCATCGCCGAACTGGACGCCGAACGCGGGCAGGCGGTGGCCGACGACCTGGGCGAGGGCGCCCTGTTCGTGCCGACCGACGTGGGCGATCCCGCCAGCACGGACGCCATGGCCACAGCGACCGTGGACGCCTTCGGGCGCATCGATCACCTCGTCAACAACGCCGCCATCTTCGGCGACATGGAACTGGCCGGGCTCACGACCGTCGACTACGACTACCTCGACCGGTTCCTGCAGGTGAACATGCTGGGCGCCCTGCACTGCACCCGGTCGACCATGGGCCCGATGGGCGAGGTCGGCGGCGGCAGCATCGTGAACCAGTCGTCGACCGCCTCGTGGATGGGGATCGCCGGCTTCTACGGGTTGGCCAAGGCGGGGCTCAACTTCCTCACCTCGTCGCTCGCCCACGAACTGGGCTGGCACAACATCCGGGTCAACGCCATCGCCCCCGGGCCGACCGGGACCGCAGCGTTCGACAGGCAGGTGCCAGAGGCATTCCGCGAGCCACTGGTGGCGAGCCTCGCCATCAAGCGGCTCGGCCAGCCCGACGACCACGTGGGCCCGGTGCTGTTCCTGCTGTCGGACGAGGCCAGGTGGATCACCGGCCACGTCCTCGCCGTCGACGGCGGCCAGGTGACGCGCATCTGAGTCCGGGGCTGGCGCGGGAAACCGCTGCTCCGGCAGCCACTCTCAGGGAGATCGGCGTTCGAGGATCCAGTCGTCGCCGTCGCGTCGGTAGCGGAGGCGGTCGTGCAGCCGATTGGGGCGACCCTGCCAGAACTCCACCAGGTGTGGCCGGACGCGGTAGCCGCCCCAGTGGTCGGGACGCTCGACCCCGCGGCCCGACCAGCGGTCCTCCTCCGATGCGTACGCCTCATCCAGGACCGACCGGTCGTCGACCACCGCACTCTGGTCGGAGGCCCACGCCCCGATCTGACTACCCCGGGGCCGCGTCAGCCAATAGGCGTCGGACTCGGCGCTGCCAATCCGCTCGGCGCTCCCGGTCACTCGGACCTGCCGGCGCAACTCGATCCAACTGAAGGTGAGCGCCGCCCGGCCCGAGGTGTCGATCTCCTCGGCCTTGTCGCTCGAGTAGTTCGTGAAGAAGACGAACCCGTCCTCGGCGACCGTCTTCAACAGCACGTTGCGCGCCGATGGCCAGCCGTCGGCGGTCACCGTGCTCACCACGAAGGCGTTGGGCTCCCAGTAGCCCGCCTCCTCGACATCTGCGAACCAGCGCTGGAACTGGACGATCGGATCGTCGGCCATGTCGGACGCGTCGAGCCCCCGATCCTGGTACTCCTCCCGGCGCCCGCTCAGGTCCACGACCGGAGTCAACACCCCCGCGGCACGCCGGGCAAATGCGCGGGCCTACCCGGTCAGGGCACGAGGTGGGCGATCGGCCCAGAAGGGTCGGCCAGGCCGGCGACCAACGACCAGGGCAGGTCGACCCACGGCGTGCCCGCCACGCCCGGCGCCACCTGGTACTGGTCGAAGCGGAGCACCACGCCCGTCGCAGCGACCGCCAGGTGCCGGAAGTTGGAGGCGTCCGCTGCGAGGCCCTCGGTGAACAACGTGTCTGCTCCCAACTGCACCTCGAGGTTCGCCCGAGCCGCCGTGGCGAGCTTGTCCAGCCACGGCCCATCGGCCATGAACAGGTCGGCTACGGCGATCTCACGCCCGGTCGACAGGTCGACCAGCAGCGTCGAGGTCTCCTGCTGGGCGGTCGCGGCGTCGCTCCACTCCGTCGTGAAGTCGAACACCACGCTGAGCAACCGATCGTCGACGAGCAGCACCTTGCCCGTACCCCGCAGCGTGCTGGCACCTGCACCAGCGCCCTCTTCTTCGAGCACCGCCGCCCGAAACGTCGAATAGGCCTTGGCGACGACGGCCTCCAAGGCACCGTTGACGGCATGATCCGCGGGTGACTCCGACACCTGCGGATAGCTGAGGTCGTAGTCGGCCAGCTCCCCGATCTGTCCGGACATCCGGTTGGAGTAGACCTTCGGCGCACCCTCCCGGGTTGCCGTGGCCACCTGGCCATCGTCGGCATCGGCGGTGGTGACCGACCCGCTCCCACCCGAGTCAGCCCTGACCAGCACACCGGCCGTGTCCGACGGATTGGCGCCACTCATCTCCCGGCCATCACCGGGCGCGCACCCGCCGGCCAACACGCCCGAGAGCGCAACGGCGAGCACCACGGCACGAAGCACCGCCCTTCTCCCCGAAACCTCCTGAACGGCCACACCCGCCCCCGATCCCGCAGCCGACCACATCACGGCCCGCAGGGTACCGACCGCGACGCACCACCCGGATTCGCCCCACGCCACCCCCTCGGGGTTGCTACGGTCGCGCCGATGCCCCGAATGCGCCGAGGAAGCCCACAACGCCGGGACGACACCGCCGAGCCGGACCAACTGCTGCTCGACCTCGTCAACGGCCTCCGCGAGCTCGACGAGCGCGTGGCCGGCCTCGAACGGCGCTTCGACGCACTCGGCGAGAGCGCCTCCAGCGACGACGAGGACGCCGTCATGGAGCTCCGTCTCCACGTGGCGCGCCTGTCCGCCGAGTTGACCCGGGCGACCGTCGAGTTGCAGGGGCAGATCGCCGAACTGGCGGGACGATCCGGCGACGACCTCCCGGAGTCACCCGAACTGGTAGGCGACGAGGCCTTCGAGGACCTCACGGTCGACTCGCCGGCACGCGCTCCCGACCGGCGCCGCACCAGCGGCTGGCAGCCCGCCGACTAGGACGCACCGGCCACGCTCCGGATCCGGAAGCCGGCCCCTACGACGAAGCGTCGATGAGGGCGTCCAACAACTGTTGTGCCCTCGCCTGGATCTGGCCCCACTCGATCCAGTCCGGCGGATCCTCGGCCAGGGCCTTCGCCGCATCGACCTGGAGTCCGCCGAGTTCGGCCACGATGTCCGTCACCGAGTCGGGAAGGTCGATCGGCTTCGGGTCGGCGCCGGCGCCATCCCCGGTGCTGTCCCCGGTGTTGTTCCCGGTGTTGTTCCCCGACGGCGTCGAAGCACCCGTGGACTCGCCGAAGATGCCGGAAAGGTCGGTGTCCGTCAACACCTCGAGCGCCTCCTGGAGCGAATCGGCCATCACCACGGCCTCGCCGACCGCCACGATCACCCGCTCGAGTTCGGGGACGGTGTTGTCACCCTCGGCCTGCACGTAGAGCGGCCGCACGTAGAGCACCGAGTTCTCGATCGGGACCAGCAGGAGCTCGCCGAACAGGACCGTCGACCCACGCTGGCTGAGCAGCGTCTGGAGGGTGGCGACCTCCTCGTCGTTGCGGATCCGCTCCTCGGACAAGGCCGGACCGTCGAAGTTGGAGGTCGGCGGCCGGTAGAGCACCAGCTCGCCGTAGTGCTCATCGTCGCTGCGGCCGACGATGTACGCCGCCAACTCCTTGCGGGCGTCCTGCTCGTCGAGCGGCACAAAGGCCCGCAGGATCACGAACTCGGTCTCGTCGCCGCCGGGCAGGTCGAGCATCGTCCGGTAGGGAGCCATGCGCATGTCGCGGGTTCCGATCCGGATGCCCTGCTCGTCGACGAGCACCAGGTCGCGGGCGCCCTCGCCGGTGCGGCCCGGATCCTGGGAGACCGCCCACTCGGAAGCCCGCTGGTAGAAGTTCTCCGTGTCGTCGACGTGGTAGGCGCCCCACAGTTCGGTCTGGATGCGGAACAGGTCCTCGGCATACCGGAGGTGCTCGACCAGTTCGACGGGCATCTCGGAGATCGGGAGGAAGAGGCTGCCGAAGGCGCCCTCGTAGGCCCTGATGATCGGATCATCGGTATCGGCCACGTAGAAGGTGACACTGCCGTCGAAGGCGTCGACTACGGCCTTGACCGAGTTGCGAACGTAGTTGAACCCGCTCCTAAGGCCGCTCTGCGACGGAAGTTCGCGCACCGGTGCCCGCTGGGCGTACGGATAGCGGTTGGTCGTCGTGTAGCCGTCGATCACGTAGACGATCCCTCCCTCATGGAGAACCGGGTACGGATCGGCGTCGAAGCGCAGGAAGGGCGCCAGCTTCTCGACCCGCTCCCGGACGTCGCGGACGTAGATGACCCGCGAGTCTTCGGTGATGAAGTTCGAGATCAGGGGCTCGAGTTCGCCGAACCGGAGGGAGAACGCTACCCGCCGCACCAACGAGCCCATCGACACACCGCCCTCGCCACCGATGTCCGCATAGCGAACCTCCAGGGTCTCCTGGTTCTCGTCGGTGTAGTCGACCTCGTCCCGGCTGGCTCCGACGATGGCATAGCCACCGAGCTCCTCGCCGACATAGATCTGCGGCTGATCGATCGTCACACCGATCGACGGATCGATCGAGATGGGCAGGTCGCCGATGAGGAACTCGGGATCGCCGGTCGCCCGAACGCGACTCACGGGAGCGAGAGCCACGCCGTAGCCATGCGTGAACGCCACGTGCTGGCTCTCCCACGAGCGGGTCACGTTCGGCTCGAGCTCGCGGGCGCCAATCATCACCTGGGTCGGCTCACCGCCGACCAGGTACCGGTCGGAGTCGAGCTCCCGGCTGAAGCGGTAGAACTCGCGCTCGCCCTGGAGCCGATCGAAGGTTCCTTGGACGACGAGTGGATCCAGAACCCGGATGTTGCGGACCGTGCCCGGGTTGGCGAGGAGGTCCTCGCCGGTGATCACGTTGTCCATACCGTCCAGTTGCAGCACCGTGACGTCGTCGAGGCCGAAGGCCTGACGGGTCGCCTCGATGTTGCGGCCGATGTACTCGGCCTCCTTCTCGGACTCCGCCGGCTCGACCCGAAGGTTCTGGATCACCGCTGGATAGATGTTTCCCATCACCAGGGCCACGAACGCCCACAGGCCGACGGCCAACACCGGCAGCACCCAGCCTCGACGCCGGATGTTGACGATCAGCAGGATGACGGCAAAAAGCGAGATGAGGATCAGGAGGTTGATCGCCGGAAGTTGCGCTTTGACGTCGGTGTAGGTCGCGCCGTGGACGGCACCCCTGGTCGAGGTCGTGAGCTCGTAGCGGGCCAGCCAGTAGTCGGCGGCCTTCACCAGGGCGAGGAGGCCGAGCAGGAGCGAGAGGTGGGCCTTGACCGCCGGCTGGACCCGCTCGCCCACGGTCTGGAGTCGGATGCCGCCGTTGAGGTAGTGGAGCACCGTGGTCACGACCAACGTGACGATCAGAGTGCCGAACAGCCATCCAACCACAAAGCTCGTGAACGGCATCTTGAAGACGTAGAAGCCGATGTCCTTGCCGAACTGGGCGTCCTCGATGCCGAAGTCGCCGCCGTTGGTGAACAGCAGCCACTCCTGCCAGCGGTCCGACACGCCGAGGCCGGCCAGGAGTGCCAGCAACGCCGATCCGACGACCCGAACCATCCGGGCCCGGCGGCCCACGGCCACGTGGTACCGGGCCAACAGGTCTTCTTCGGGGCCGGGTGGCCGCACGATCGGAGCGAGGCGATCGGCGACGGTCAGGTTCACGAAGCAGATGACGAAGAAGAGGGCAGTGAACAACGCCACCAGCACGACCTGTGCAAGGAGTACCGACCGGAACACGTCGCCGTAGCCGAGTTGGTCGAACCACAGGTAGTCCGTGTAGAAGCCGGCGAGGCCGCGCATTGACAACATCAGGACGCTTCCGACGATCAGGAGCCCGAAAGCGATCACCCGGACCCGGCGGGATCCCGGTCTGCGGGTTCGACGGCCGAAGGCCGGGCGCGAGGGCGGGGGCGGGGGCGGTGGTGGTGGGGTTTCCTCGTCCGGCATCGGGAGGGATCCTAACGGCGGGCTCTGTCAAACCCCGGGGGGGGACCAACCCGCGGGGTCCTCAGGGCAGCGCCAGTTTGTCGGCGTTGCCGCCGAGTTCGGCCAGGACGGCGAGAGCCTCCTCGAGCGTCGCTACCGGCTCGACCCGGAGGTCGCCGGCATGCCGGGCAGCGACCTCGTACTCGTTCTCCGGAACCAGGAACAGGTCGACGCCCCCCTCCCGGGCGGCAACCGTCTTCTGCGCCACGCCTCCGATGGGGCCGACCGAGCCGTCGAAGCCGATCGTCCCGGTCGTGGCGACATCCAGCCCACCTGTCATCTCGCCGGGGGTGACCATCTCGAGGATCGCCAGGGTCAGTGCCAGGCCCGCCGAGTTCCCCCCGACGGCCCCCGTCTTGATGCGGATGTCGATGGGCAGGCCCTCGACATCGTCCCAACGGGTCTGAACCATCACGCCGAGGAACGCCACCGTGGCATCCTCGGCACGGGCGCCGAGTACCACCTCCACGGTGCGGGCGGACGTTCCGTCGATCGACTCGATGGCGAGCGACACGACCTGGCCGGGAGAACGCCCTCGGATCTCCTCGACCAGTGCCTCAGAGGTGAGGACCGACTGCCCGTCGACGGACACGATCACGTCGTCGGTCGTGAGCAGGCCGGCCGATGGCCCTTCGACGGCGGCCATCCCCACACCCGTGGCCCGGTACGGGTCGATCCCGAGGTGGCGGAACGCCACGGCCTCCGCGATCGACTTCGATACCTTCATGAGTTCGAGGTTGAAATCCCGGTTCTCGTCGCGGCTTCGATCACCGAGGACGGCATCCTCGCCGTACAGGGTGATGTCGTCATCGAAGAAGGCTTCGAGGTACTCCCAGCCGTTGACCGAGGAATCCTGGCGGACGGTCGTGAAGAACACCTCGCCTTCCGGTTCGAAACTCTCGCCGACCGTCACGACGATTCGGTCGGTCAGGGCATTGACGCTTCCGGGCCGGTAGGCGAAGTAGGGCAGCCGCACGAAGGTCAGGACGCCAGCCACCAACAGGGCCACGAGGAGCGGCACCCACACACGCGCCCGGAATCTGCGCTTGGCGCCCCCGGACTCGACAGGGCCGGACGGTAGGGTTTCGACTGCCGTGTCCACGTTGTCGTTCGGTCTCGTCCTCGGTGCCCTGGCGCTCTTCGGCTCCCGGTCGGCGCCGGGCGTCCTCCAGCCTGCCACGGCACGGGCCCGACGCCGCACCGGCCCGGTACCCGCGCTCACCCCCGCGCTCGCCGCTGCACGCTGGCGGCCCGCCCTGATGCACGCCATCCTCGGTCGGCCGCTGCCCCCTTCCGGCAGCACGGAGACCGCCGTCGAACGGGGCTGGGGCGTGTTCGCCCGCCTGGGCATCGGCCTCCAGCCGCCCCGCAGGGTGCTCACCGGCAAGCAGGCACGCATCCGCTGGTGGCACCGCATCTTCTCGCTCGCCCTACTCCTGGCCATCGTCGTGCTGGTCGGGCTGGCTCTCGCCTCGCTCACCGCCGTCCTCATCGTCGCCGGTGGCTTCCTCCTCGAGCAGGCGATCGGCTGACCGGTGGCCGAACGCCACCTCCACGAGGCTCCCCCGCCCGACAGCGAGACCGCCGACCGTCGACGAACGGCCATCACCGCTGGCCACTCCGCTGACCCCGGAACCGCCCTTCGGCTGCTCGACGACCCGGAACCGGTCGTACGTGCCGCCGCCCTCGGAGCGCTCGCCCGACTCGCCGCCCTGACCGACGAGGCACTCGACACGGCCCTCGACGACCCGGCCTCCGAAGTCCGGCGACGTGCGCTCGAACTCTGCGTCGAAGCCGACCGGAGTGCCACTGCCCTACTCGACGACCCCGACCCGAAGGTCGTGGAGGTCGCCTGCTGGGTGGCCGGCGAGCGGCCCGGAGAGGGCGACCACTCGGTCCACTCCCTCGTCCGCATCGCCACCACCCACGACGACCCGCTCTGCCGGGAGTCCGCCGTGGCCGCCCTCGGAGCGATCGGCCATCCCGAAGGACGTGCCGCCGTCCTCGCCGGACTCGACGACAAGGCACCGATCCGGCGACGTGCGGTCCTGGCCCTCGCTCCGTTCAAGGGGCCCGAGGTCGTCGCCGCCCTCGAACGCGCCCTCGAGGACCGCGACTGGCAGGTCCGTCAGGCGGCCGAGGACCTGATAGGCCTCATCGGCTAACGGCGGGACTCCATGAACATCACGCGCATCGCCTCGAACGACTCGATGCACTGACCCGCCCCGAGCACGACGCACTCCATCGGCGCATCGACATGGTGCACCGGCACCCCCGTCTCCTCGCCCAGGCGCACGTCCAGGCCGCGCAACAGGCTGCCACCACCGACCAGGTGGATGCCCTGCACCAGCAGGTCCTGGGCGAGTTCCGGCGGCGCCTGGGACAGGCAGGTCACCACCGACTCGATGATCGTCGACAGCGGCTCCTCGATGGCCCGGCGGATCTCCTGGGGCGTGAGGACCACCGTCTTGGGCAGGCCCGTCATGAGCTCGCGGCCACGCACCTCGGCCCGCATCTCGTTCGGAGTCGGCGCCGCCGACCCGATGGTCATCTTGATCTCCTCCGCCGTGCGCTCGCCGATCGCCAAGCCGTACTCGCGCCGTACGAAGGCCTGGATGTGGGCGTCCAGGTCGAACGAGCCGGTACGCACGGCCTCCAACGCCACGACGCCACCCAGCGACAACAACGCCGACTCCGACGTGCCGCCACCGATGTCGACGACCATGTTCCCCACCGGCTCGCTGATCGGAAGGTCGGCGCCGATCGCCGCCGCCAACGGCTGCTCGATCAACTGGGCATCAGCCGCACCGGAGCGCCGCGCCGCCTCGGTGACCGCCCGTCGTTCCACGGCCGTGATCGCCGACGGCACGCAGATGAGCACCTTCGGCCGGTTGAAGCGACTCACCCCCACCCGCTCGAGGAGTAACCGCACCATGCGCTGGGTGACGTCGAAGTCGGTGATGGCGCCCTTGCGCAGCGGCCGAACCGCCACGATGTGCGCGGGCGTCCGACCGATCATCTGCCAGGCGTCGCGGCCCATGGCTAGGACTTCGTTGTTGCGCTGGTTGATGGCGAGGACCGACGGCTCGGCCAGCACCACCCCCTCACCTCGCATGTAGACGAGCGTGTTGGCCGTCCCGAGGTCGATGGCGAGGTCGCGTGCCACGTCAGCCCCGTCGCCCGTTCCGGTCTTCGCTCCCGCCGGACGAACCGCCCCGGTCCTCCTTCGGCAGCATGCGCATGCCTCCCGACTCGGAACTGCCCGTCTGGCGATAGTCGTGGTGTCCACGCGACAGGGACTTGAGGGTGTTGCGGAACTCGTGGGGATCGTTCGTCCGTTCGCGCGGCCGGCTCACGAGCCACACCAGCAAGGACCCAACGGCCGCCAACGCGACCGCACCGGCGAGGAAGAGTGGCGCCGAGCTCATGAGGGGCCTCCGGCTGAGTCCGCGTCGAGGTCCTCGAGGTCGACCACGTGTTGTGCGTCGGTGCCCCAGTGCTCGCCCCCGTCCCAGGCCTCACGCTTCCAGATCGGCACGGTGGCCTTCAGGGAGTCGATGCAGAAGCGGTTCGAGTCGTAGGCGGCCTCGCGGTGCGGCGACGACGTCACGACGACGACCGCCGGCTCGCCGATGGCGACGACGCCGGTCCGGTGCAGCAGGGCCACGCAACGCAGGTCGGGCCAGCGCCTCCGGGCTTCGATGGCGATCCGGTCCATCCTGGGCACCGCCTGCTCCACGTAGGCCTCGTAGGCGAGTTCAGTCACGTCGGGCCGTTCCCGGGAATGGTCGCGGGCCGTCCCCCAGAAGGTGACCACCGCCCCACAGTCCGGACGGCCCGCCCAGCGCGTGGCCTCCTCGGCCGGAAGGCCCACCGGGGAGAGGGCGACCCAGGTGTCGCCCTCAGGCGGGCGGAGTGGGGAAGATTTGGCCGTGGGCATCGGCGCAATAGTACGACCCTGCCCGGAGCCCACCACCGGCAGGTCTGCGTCGGTCAGTCGTGCACGTTCGCCGGATGGTCACCAAGCCGGCGCAGCAGCCACACGAGGCCCGACACCAGCCCGACCACGAACACGAGGGCGGCGCCGAGCGACAGGACCTGTCGGCTGCGGGCGTCGAGCTGGTCGAATGTCCCCGGCTCGTGCCCGGCGACGTACGCCTCCTCGTTGGAGTGCCTCGCTTCCCAGCCCATCTGCCGCAGGCGGTCGTTGGACACCACCCACGGATGGACCGTGTAGGGCTGGATCCCGGGCGGGGCGTCGGTCAGGCCCAGTGTCCAGCGGAGTCGGGCGACGCCGGCGCCCAGCGGCGCCGGCAGCCGCAGCCGCGGGACCGGCCCACCCAGATCGGCCATGAGCGGCGCAGGGATCCAGCCGTCGGGTGCCACGTTCACCGGTCCCAGCGGCCGCCGGTCGACGACGACGACGACGGCCTCGGCCAGGTCGTCGGCGTGGAGGAACTGGCCCATCGGATCGCCTTCCTCACTCCGGATCGCCTTCGCCGAAGCCAGCAGTCGGGCCAAGCCTCCCGGCTTCTCCTCGGCGACCGTCACGGCAGGTCGCAAGATCGTGGCCACCCGCTCCGGTCGGCCTCGCCCCCATTCCTCGGCACGCCGCTCCAGGTCGGCCCGTCGGACAGCGAACCGGAAGTCCGGGCACGGCTGTACCTCAGCCTCCTCGGTGAGCGGCACCGGATTGTCGGGCCAGGCCCCGTAGACCATCGCCGTCGACAACACGACCAGATGGGTGACCACACTGTCCTCGAGGGCGGCCAGGAGGCGCTGGGCGACGGCAGGGATCGCATGGCCCGGGTCGGCACCACTCTCCTGGGGCCGCAGTCCGGAAGCCAGGTGGACGACCGTGTCGGCGCCCGTGAAGAGCCGCCGCAGGTCGGTGACCGCCAGATCGGCGGTCACGAGGTCGACGCCGGGTGCAGGTCGGACGCTCGACCGACGGTCGACGCCGACCACCTCATGGCCGGCCTCGGCCAAACGTGCACAGACCCGTCTCCCCACGGCTCCCGTCGAACCCGTCACCACGACCTTCACGAGCCCGGCTCCCGTCTCGAATCGCTGCTCGGCGGCCACACCGGAAACGCCGCCACGCGGACCGTCGCTCGGATCATGACCCTACGATGCCCCCGTGAGCCACGACGATCCACCCGGCGACGACCCGAACGACCCGACTCCGTCGGACCCCTTCTCCGGCCTCCCCTTCGTGGGCGACCTGTTGCGGGCCATGGGCGCGGCCGGCCCGCAAGGCGACCACGGGCGCCAGATCGCGATGTCGATGGCCACCGGCAACCGGAGCGAGCCGAACGTCGACCCGATGGAGCGCATCGAGTGGGAACGCCTCGTACGCGTCGCCGAACTACAGGTCGCCGATCGCACCGGTCTCGACGTCGCCCGGGGGCATGCGCTCACGATCGAGCCCGTCACCCGGGCGGCCTGGGCGTCACGCAGCTTCGACGCCCTGCGCCCCCTCCTGGGGCGCCTCGCCGAGACCCTCAACGATGGTCCGGCGTTCGACGACGTCCCTGTGGGGCTCGAGGACGATCCGACCGCCGCCTGGATGCAGGGGCTGCTCGCCTCGATCAACCCGCTCCTCGCCGGGGTGATGACCGGCACACTGGTCGGCCGGCTGGCGGTACGCAGCCTCGGCACCTACGACCTCCCGATCCCACGCTCCGACGACTCTCTCCTCGTGGTCGCCCCGAACGTGGCCGACTTCGGCAACGAGTGGAACCTCCCGGCCGACGACCTGCGGCTGTGGGTATGCCTCCACGAGGCGGTGCACCACGCCGTACTCGGCGTGCCACACGTGCGCTCTGCCCTCACCGATCTCCTCACCCGGCACGCCGGCGCCTTCCGCAACGACCCCGCCCCCTTCCAGGAACTCATGGACGACCTCGACCTGGCACCCCTCCAGGAACTCATGGGTGACCTCGGCCCGATGGCAGGACCCGAGGCCATGATGCAGCTGCAGCAGGTGATGGTGGAACTGCAGCAGGGGATAAGCCCTGATCTCGTCCTCGGTGCCGTTAGGTCACCTGAACAGGAGGCTCTACTCCCCCGGATCGAGGCACTGGTCGCCGTGGTGATCGGCTACTCCGACCACTTCATGGACGAGATCGGCGGACGCCTCGTCACCAACTACCCGATGCTCACCGAGGCACTGCGGCGGCGGCGCGTCCAGACCGACGATGCCGACCGCTTCATCGAACGCATCCTCGGCCTGAACCTCACCCAGGAACAGGTCGACCGGGGCACGGCGTTCGTCGCCGGCGTGGTCGATCGGGCCGGCGACGACGGACTCCGTAGGCTCTGGGCCGACGAACGGCACCTCCCCACGCCCAACGAGGTCGACGCACCCGGGCTGTGGCTGGCCCGCATCGACCTCGACGACTGACCGACGACTACGCGCTTCCGTCGTCCTCCTGGCCACGGTGCCAGAACCCCAGTTGGCCATCCGGCCGGTCCGAATGCTCCGGCGTCTGGACGCGGAGGATCCGGTCGAACACGCCCCCGTAGACGCCCATCGCCAGCCACATGGCCACGAGGACCGAGACATAGCCCATCACGGGTCGCAGCGACAGGACAGTCGGAACGAACGCTCCGACCGCCCAACTCAACTGGAACCGTCCCTCGAACCGGGCGAACGAGCGACCGTGGTTGGCGTTCGGGGCGTCACGCTGGACGAGTGAGTCGAATGCCAACTTGGCAGCCAGGGCGCAACCGGCGACGGCGACAGCCATCGACACGGCCCCCTGCACTCCAGAGACCCAGACGGCGAAGGCCGCCGCTGTCATCACCAGGAACAGCGCACCGCCGATGATCCGCTCCTCGGTCAGCCGGCGCCGGAGGCGCGGCGCCGCAACCGCTCCCACCAGCGCACCGATGCCGGCGCCGGCGAGGACCGCACCGAAGTGCCAGGCAGGCGCACCCGGCGTGCCGAAGACGTTCTCGCCACGAGCCAGGCCGACGGCGGCGCCCCCTGCCCGGCCCACTCCCTCGAGGGCGACCCCCTCCTCACCGCCACGAAAGGCGAAGGCCAGAAGGAATGTCACGAAGCCGACGGTCGCGCGAAGGACAGCAATGGCCACGGCGCCGTACAGGATCCCGCTCCGCCGGAGGTCGGCCCGTTCACCGGCCGCCATGGGTTCCTCGGCGACCGTGACCGCCTTGAGGCCGATCGCCAAGATGGCCGTGACGACGAAGCCCACGCACGCCACCCGGGGTGGCCACTCATGGCCGACGAGCATGGCCAGACCGCCGATACCAGCGCCGACCATGCTGCTCACGGCACCCATCAGGGCCAGCTTCGAGTTGGCCCCGACGAGCTCGCTTTCGGTCCGAACGAGCCCGGGAACGACGGCACTCTTGGCAACCGAGTAGCCCTTCTGGAGGACGAGGAAGCAGAAGGCCTCGGGAAACAGCAACAGCCCGTCGATGTGCTCGGACATGAGGTATGCCAGCACCGCCCGGCCCAGGACCGTGAGCACGATCATCAGGCGTCGACCACCCCGGATCCGGTCGACGGCCGGGCCGATAAGCGGCGTCACGACCGCGAAGGGGGCGATCGTGAGCACCAGGTAGAGGGCGACCCGCCAGCGTGCGGAGCTCGGGTCGATGGAGAAGAAGATCGAGCCGGCGAGGGCCACGGCGACCATGGCGTCGCACATGGACGACATGCCGTGCGTCCGCGCCATCTGAGCGAACGGACTGACGATCCCGCGTGGGTTGTGGGAAAGGGGTGCGGGGGGTTCCACGACGCTCAGGTTAGGAGCCATCGGTCAGCAGCGTTCAGGCCCCCGCAGGCTCGCTGCGTTCGCCCACGCCCCGGATGACGGCGGGCCTCTCGGGCCGGCGTCAACGGTCCCTCCACCACCGCCCGGTCGGCAGGTCGACATCGAGGGCGGTCGGCAGGGTGAGGGCGCTCACCGTGGCCCAGCCCTCCCGCAACAACGTCGAGTCGAGGCCCGGGGGGAGGTCACGCCTGGTCGGGACGAGGTCGATGTCGATGCCGGTCTCGTCGCGTCCGGTGACCACCGTTTCGACGCCACCCACGATCGCCAGCCCGGCCTGTCGGAGGCCGAGCACCTCGTCGGGATCGGCGTTCGGCACGTTCAGGTTGAGCAGCGTCGTTGCCGGCGCATCCAACAACCACTCCAGCAACGGTCGTGCCATCGCCGCTGCCGTCGACCAGCGTTGGGGAACCCCGTCGACCTGGCTGACGGCCAGCCCCGAACGGCCGTGGTATCCAGCGACGAGTACCGCCGCCACCGTCGCCGAATGCAGGGTCGACCTCCCGGTGTTCGGGCCGTTGTTGATCCCCGACACCACCAGGTCGGGTGCCTCACCGAAGCCCCCCTGCATCGCCAGCATGACGACAAGTGCCGTCGGGGCGTAGACGGCATGGGCGTCCAGGCCGTCCATCGACACCCGCTCGATGCTCACCCTGTCGGGGTCGTCGAGGGGGCCGAGGGCTGCCGCCATGCCACTCTGGTCGTGGGCGGGCGCCGCCACGACGGGTGTGTGGCCGGCCTCGCCGACGAGCCCGGCGAGCGCCGCCAGCCCGGGCGAGTCAATACCGTCATCGTTGGTGACCAGAACCCGCATGCAGAGGGTCTACACGGTCTGACCTGGACGCGTGTGCCCTGTTCTCAGACGCGTGTCTCGTCGTCCTCGTCGAAGTAGTCGAGCCGGTCCACCGGCATGACGACCGCCGAGACGACGTTGAGGGAGTGCGCCGTGACCCGTTTGAGGAAACGGTAGAGCAGGGCCCGGGGAACGGCGACCACGGCCGGCTCGGTGGAGTGGACCAGTTCGTTGATCCGGTCGTCGAACTCGCGGCGCAACTCATCTCCCCGGGTGATGTAGGCACGGGCCCCGTCTTCGTCCCGGGTGGTGAGCAACTCGCCCATGAGGGCAATGCGTGACGAAAGTTCATCGCGGTAGCCGAGCAGGCGGCCGAGGTCCGGCGCCTCGGCCAGGGAGACGCCTTCGTCGGCGAGGTCGAAGATGTTCTTGTTGTAGTCGCCGATGCGCTCGAGGTCCTTCACCATGTGCATGAAGACCAGCACCTCGGGCGTGTCGACGCCGCCGTGCACCGAGGCGTGGACGACCAGCTCGCGTCGAATCTCCATCTCGGTGACGTTGATCTGACGGTCGATTCGTCGAACCTCGTCGGCAACGGTCGCCACCGGCCCCCCGGTCAGGGCGTTCATGGCCAGGTCGAACGTGTGGCGGGCATCGTTGATCATCCCCTGCACCTGGGCGTCAACGTGCTCGAGGCCGCCCTCCTCGGGTTTACGGAAAAAACTCATCACCATGGGTGTCGCCCCCTTGTCGGGATTTCGGTTTAAGGCCTCATCGGAGGGTCAGGACGCCGAGCAACGGCACCACCACGAACATACCCACCGTGTAGGCAACAGCCATGCTGCGCCGGTCCATGACGAGGTCCGCCAGGCCCCTCGCCAGGCGAATCGGCACGTTTCGAAGGGCCTTCACGGGATAGAAGACCGCGATCCCACTGAGGTTGAAGAGCGTGTGAACGATCGCCACCGTGACCGCGGCGGGACTTCCCGTGGCGAGCGAGGCCAACAGGGCCGTGACCGTGGTTCCCACGTTGGCGCCCAGGGTCACCGGATAGATGTTCTCGAGGGTCAACACCCCGGAGGCGGCGAGCGGCACGAGGACGGATGTCGTGATCGAAGACGACTGCACCGAGATTGTGATGACCATGCCGATAAGGATCGCCACGACCCCGGAGCCGGCACCGAGAGCCCGGTTGATGGCGACCTCGACCCGGTCGGCCACCAGGAGCCGCATGTTCCTGGTGATGAAGGCCAGTGCCACGAAGATGAACGCCACCCCGATGCCGATGAGCAGGCCACCCATGACGTCGCCATGTGCGCCGAGTTTCTCCAGCAGGTCCCTGACCCAACCGGCGGGCATCTTGACGGCCTCCTTGAGCGGGCTCTTGAAGCTCGCGCCCGAACTGCCGATGACCTGGTCGGTGATCCAGGTGGCCGTACGGGACAGGAAGCCGGTAGCGATCTCGAACGGCAGGAAGACGGCCACGGCCAAGATGTTGAAGAAGTCATGGACCGTGGCGGCGGCGAAGGCCCGCCGGAACTCCTGGGCGCGTCGCATGTGGGCGAGGGACACCAGCACGGCTGTGACCGTCGTCCCGACGTTGGCGCCCATGACCATCGGCACGGCTTCGTCGACACCGACCACTCCGCTGGCGACCAAGCCGACGATCACCGACGTGGAGACCGACGAGGACTGGACGAGGATGGTCGCCAGGAGGCCGACGAAGAAACCGCCGAGCGGATTCGACACGCCCTCGAAGAGGCCGTCGACGAGGTCCTTTCCGAGGTACTTGAAACCGCCGCCGAGCAGTTCGACGCCGGTCAGGAACAGGTAGAGCAGGGCGAGCACGACGACCGCCCGAACCGGGGTCGAGATTCCGCCATCGCTCGTTCGCCGGGGAGTCTCGATCACCGAGGTTCCTGTACTGCAGATTCCAGCCGAGGCATCAGGCGCAATCTAGGAGACAGCGGAGGCATTGCAAGGAATCCAGTCTGATCAGTGGGAAATAATCGGCACATGACCCCCCAGCGGGGCGCCCATTGCGCAGTCTTTGCACTGCCTTTCGCCCCCTTATGGCATTAATGGCACCCACAGGGCGGGAGCCGACGAAGTCCCGGGACGAACCCCGGGACAAGGAGCAGCAGATCCGATGCTGGACACACTCTGGATGCAGCGGGCACGATGCCAGGAGATCCCGCCGAACACGTTCTTCCCCAGCGACGGGCTGGGGGTCGAGGTCGCCAAGGCCATCTGCGCCGAGTGCACGGTGAACGACCACTGCCTCGAGTACGCACTCGGACAGCGCATCGACCACGGCGTCTGGGGCGGCTGCTCGGAGCGGCAGCGCCGTCGGATCAGGCGGGAACGACGCCGGATCGAGGTGGAGGCCGCCTGAGTTTCGTCCCGCCGACCAGCCGCTGACCACCCACTCCGGCCAATCACCGGGGGCGGTCCCCTCCCCGCCCCCGACCTGAACGGTCCCGGTACCCGACTCGGGCGCCGGGGCCGTTTCCGCGTGTGGGCCCGGATCCCCCGGCTGGGCTCACCCGGAAGGGTCAGCCCGCTGGCTATTCCTCGTCGTAGCCGAGGTCCCAGGAGATCTGCACGTTCTCGCGTTCGGCGTCACGGTTGATGCGCTCACGGTTCCGGCGGAACTGGGGGTCGTGCGGCGGCAACAGCATGAGGCGTGCGTTGATCCGGTCGCGGAAGGACTGGACCAGCATCCGATCGCCGAACGTGGACCGGACGTCCCAGTGGGGGGCCACCGGACCGAGGTAGACGACCATCACGTTGCCGACCGGCGGCTGTGGCTCGAGGTTGGTGTCCATCATGGCCCGGGGCTCCTAGGTCGGTGGTCGGGAGCCGCTGAGTGTACCGATGTCAGTCGGAGGAGTCCTCGGCGCGGTCGACATCGACAGCACCCTCGGCGCGGTCGGCATCGGCGGCACCCTCGGCGCGGTCGGCATCGGCGGCACCCTCGGCCATGCCCTTCTGGAGTTCCTTCTGGGCACGGCCCAGGTTGCGGGCCAACTTCGGGAGCTGGCTGCCGCCGAACACCACGAGAGCCAGGATGACGACCAACGTCAGTTCTTGGGTGCCGAGGAATGCGAGGAGTGACATGCCGAGAGCGTAACCCGACAGACGGGGAGTGGCGTCCTCAGGCCGTGTCTGCTTCGGCCGCCGCCCTGGCCAGGGCCCGCTGACGCCGGATGCGCCGGCGTTCACGCTCGCTCATGCCGCCCCAGATACCGAACTTCTCACCGTTCTGGAGGGCGTACTCGAGACAGTCCTCGCGGACCACGCAGCCGCGACAGACCTCCTTGGCTTCCCGGGTGCTGGCACCCCGCTCGGGGAAGAACAGGTCGGGATCCACACCGAGGCAGTTCGAGAACTCCTGCCACGACATGTCGAGATCAGGTTTCGCATAGATGCCCATGTGGGTGAGCCTCCCGACCGCCGGGCCGCGCGCTGAGCGTGGCAGGGGCCTGTGGGGGTTACAGCAATGTAATTACATCACTGCAACGACCCAAAAAGCAAGGAAAATCCCGATTTCCACAGGTTTCGAGTGCCGGAACCCGTTACCTAGCGCGATGTGCGCAGTGTCCGGCGCTGGTCCACGAAGTCAACCAGGACGTAGTCGCCGAGGTTCTGGTTCGTGGTGAAGAAGGCTCGGCCGCCGTTCATCTTCGTCACCGTCTCGATGAACCGGGTCAGGTACGGGGTGGCGTCGAGCATGAACACGTTGATCCGGATGCCGTCCCGGGTGCAGCGGCGCACCTCGGTGAGTGTCCGATCCACGGTCTCCTGCGACGGCGGATAGTTGAACTGCGGGTAGCCCTGGTCGGTGATGTGGGCGGTGGGCTCACCATCGGTAACCATGATGATCTGACGCGTACCGGTCTGGCGGGCCAGCATCTGGCGTGCCAGAACGAGGCCGTGCTGCATGTTGGTGCCGTAGACGTAGTCCCAGGAGACCTCCGGGATGCGCTCCGGCTTGATCTCGCGTGCAACCTCGCTGAAGGTCACCACACCGAGGTAGTCACGGGGGAACTGGGTCGAGATCAGCGAGTGCAACGCCATGGACACCTTCTTGGCAGGCAGGAAGTTGTCGCGCATCGGCATCGAGAGGGACAGGTCCAACATCAACACCGTGGCGGCCTGCACGGTGGACTCGGTGCGCTCGACCTCGAAGTCGTCGGGCGTGAGCTTCACCGGCGTGCCAACACCCCCACGGGTGACCGCATTGCGCAGGGTGCGCTCGATGTGGAGGTTGAAGGGATCGCCGAACTCGTAGGTCTTGGTCGTGTACTCGCGCTCGTGGCCGACGCCGGACCGCTCCAGGTCGTGGCGGCCCGCCCGGTCGCGCAGGAGACGCCGGTAGAGGTCGCCCAGGGCGTTCTGGCCGAGGCGGCGGATGGCCCGGGGCGTCAGGCTCAGTTGGCCCTCGTGGTTGTCGACGAGGCCCGCCTCCTCGAGCATCCGTGCGAGCTCGGACAGCCGTTCGAGGCTCTCGGCGGATTCGTCGCCCAGCAGATCGCGCACCCGGTCGATGTCGACCTCGGCGAGCGCACCGGGGCTCGACGCCCCCCGCAGCATCTGCTCCAACTGGTCCAGGTCGGCCAACTCGTCGAACAGGTCCATGGCCTCACCCATGTCGAGCGGGTCCTGGCCGGTGAAATTGCGTGACTGCTCCCACCCCATCTGCGGGAACAACTCACGCAGGTGGTCGCCCAGCTGGTCCATCTGCCACTGCAGGTCCATGTCCCCGAGCAACTGCTCGGACAGTTCCTGGAGTTGGGCCCGCTGCTCGGGCGTCATGGAGTTGAGCATCTGCTGCATCGCCGCCATCCGCCGGGCCATCACCTCGAGCAGTTCGTCGAGGGTCTGCGGGTTCTCGGGGAAGAAGTCGCCGTAGCGCTCCATAAACCCGTCGAAGTCGGGTACCTCGCCGGCCCGGCGCTGTTCGAGCATCTGGTTCAACTCGGCGAGCATGTCCTTCATCCGGGCGAGGTCTTCGGGCGAGAGGTCCTGCATGGCACCCGCCATCTGGTCGACCGCCTGCTGCATCAACTGCCGACGGAGTTCCTCGAGGAGTTCCTCGAAGTGTTCGGCGGCCTCGGTGGAGGTGAAGTCGTAGTCCGTCAGGCCGCGGACCTGGCCGGCCAGGTTCTCGTGCCCGATCAGGTCGAGTTGCTCACGACGGCGCTGCGTCGACTCGGCGACGACGTCATCGCCGACTTCCTCGAGGCCGTCGAGCGAACCGCGCTCGGTCTCCATGACCTCGCCGAGTGCATCGCGAATCTCGTCGTAGACGCCGCCCAGGTCGTGCTGTTCGAGCATCTCCTGACGCTGCTGGCGCAGGCGCTCGAGCATCTCCCGCAGGCCCTGGAGTCGTTCGCCATCGACCTCGAGCCCGCCGTGGAGGATGCGGCGCAGGGCGGCGTTGGGGTCGCCGTGCTCGATCAGCTCGTCGCCCATGGCCTGGAGCAGGGCGTCGGCGTCAAGGTCCGGCACGGACTGGGTGCCGTCCCAACTCGAGTAGGTGAAGCGCCTCGACTCCCGGCGGCGTCGCCGCCTGCCCCTCAGTCGCATGACGCGACCGTAGGGCCGAATCGGAGGACGGGTCTCACCAGTCGGCGCCCGCGTCGGCCAGGCGGCGGGCCCGGGCGATCAGGTCGAGCACCAACTGGGCGATGAACTCGCTGGCCTCGCGGGTCGGGTCCTCGGACTGCCGCACGTAGACGCCTTCGAGCATGCAAGCCAGCTTGAAGGTACTCATGGCGGCGTACCAGCCGAGGGCCTCGGGCTGGCGGCCGGAGCGCTCCGACCAGCGGGCCACCGCCTCGGCGCGCTTCGGCAGGTCCGGGTCATCGTCGGACCAGCCCGCCAGCAGGTAGCCCAGGTCCATCAGTGGGTCCCCGACGGTGGCGTTCTCCCAGTCGAGCACCGCCAGCAGCCGGGTCGGGACCTCCCGGGCGAACAGCATGTTGTGACGGTTGAAATCGCCGTGCATGACCCCCGGGACCGTCGTGGAGGGCCGATTGGCGGCCAGCCATTCGGCGACATCGTCGACGCCGGGCAACTCCCGCTGGCGATACGACTCGAGTTGCCCCCGCCAGCGGTCGACCTGACGCTCGAGGAACCCCTCCGGTCGCCCCAGGTCCGCTATCCCCGCCACCTCGTGGTCGACGGCCGCCAGGGCGCCGAGTGCGTCGAGCATCTCCTCGGCGATCCGCCTCGTCGCCGCCGGTCCGCCCAACTCAACGGGGACCGGTTCGCCGGCAACGAGGCCGTCGACGAACTCCATGACGTAGAAGACCGCTCCCGTCACGTCGATGTCAGTGCACAGGGCGACCGGCTCGGCGTGGGGCACACCGGTGCCGGCCAGCGCCCGCTGGAACCGGAACTCACGCTCCATGATCCGGTTGGCACCGTCGACCGACAACGGCACCGCCGCCGGCCGCCGCAGCACCCATCGCTCATCGCCTCGGTGCGCCACGAACACCTCGTTGGACTCGCCCATGGCGATGCGCTCGAAGCGCAGGTCCGCGCCCCTGCCCAGGTCGGACGCGTCGAACCAGTGGCGCAGTGATCCGATGCGCAGGAGTGCCGGGAACGGGTCGGAATCGGTGGTGCCGTCGGGCTCGCTCACGACGCGCACCGTAGCGACGGCCGGGCACCGGTTTCCGGTTGGCCGTCGCGACACCACGCCCCATAGCGTCCCCAGACACGCCAGAACCCGAGACCGGGAGCCCCCAATGCCAATCAACCCCGATGCTGTCGGATCCATCGGCGAGCCCAGCGAGTTCTCCTGGACCTCGAAGGACAGCCTGCTCTACGCCCTCGGCGTGGGTGCTGGTGCCTCCGACCCCACCGGGTTCGAACTCGAGTTCACGACCGAGAACAGCAACGACATCACGCAGACGGCGCTTCCCACGCAGGTGGTCGTCATGGGCGGCGGACGCACGCCGGGCTTCGGCGACTTCAACCCCATGTTCCTGCTGCACGCCGAACAGCGCATCACCCTGCACCAACCACTCCCGGCGGAGGGAACCGCCGTCGCCACCGGCAAGGTCGGCGAGATCTACGACAAGGGCAAGGCGGCGCTGGTCTACCTCGAGACCGACGTGGCCGACGCCGCCGGCAACCCGATGTGGAGCACCAGAGCCGGACTGTTCATCTCCGGTGAGGGCGGCTGGGGTGGCGACCGCGGCCCGTCCAACACATGGGAACTCCCCGACCGCGACGCCGATCAGGTGGTCTCGTACCCGACCCGTACCGACCAGGCGCTGCTCTACCGGCTCAACGGAGACCGCAATCCGCTGCACTCCGACCCGACGTTCGCCGCCGGCGCCGGCTTCGACACGCCGATCCTCCACGGCCTGTGCACCTACGGGTTCACCGGACGGGCCCTGCTGCACGCCGCCTGCAACTCGGACCCGGCCCGGTTCGCCGGCATGGGCGGCCGGTTCAAATCGCCCGTGATACCCGGCGAGGTCCTCGAGGTGCACATCTGGGACCAGGGCGACGAGGTCCTGTTCCAGACCCGTGCCACCGGCGACCGCGTGGTGTTCGACGGCGGCGTTCTCACCCGGCACTGAGCCGGGGACGGCGTCGATGGCGCTGCCCGACGACTTCCGCTGGGGCGCCACCGCCTCGTCGGTCTCGACCGACGGCGTGGCCCCCACCGCCGACTGGTCAACCTGGGAACGCGACGGCCTGGCGCCCCGCTCCGGCGCCGGTGGCGGTTTCACCAGTGACTACGCCGACGACCTCGAGCTGGCGGCCCAGATCGGATTGACCGACATCCGGGTCACCGTCGAATGGGCCCGGGTCGAACCACGACCGGGGGTCGTGGACTCGGGCGTGGTCGACCACTACCGCGAGGTGCTGGGCGCTGCCCGCGAGGCGGGCCTCGCACCGTGGGTCACGCTGCACCACACGTCGCTGCCCGGCTGGTTCGCCGAGGACGAGCGGGGCTTCCGGGACGCCTCCTCCCGTACCCGCTTCTGGTCCCGCCACGTGGACCGCACCGCCGAGCAGTTCGACGACCTGGCCGCCGGCTGGGCGCCCATCGAGGACCCGATCGGCTGGGCCCTCCGGGGCTTCCTCCTCGGCACCCGTCCGCCCGGCAGGCATGACCCGGAGCAGGCACGGGAGGCGGTCGAAGGCGTCGTCGAGGCGACCTTCGACGCCTGGCGCCTGCTGTCCTCGGGTCGCCAACCGGTCATGGCGGTGCTCGGCCTGCCAAGCGTGGTGCCGGTCGATGTCGAAGCACGCGACGAGGCCCGACTGTGGGAGTCCGTGCTCTGGGACACGTGGCTGCGGGCGCTCGGTGACGGCGAGTTCGCCCTCCCCTGGAAGGCAGCGGTCGACCGACCCGACCTCCAGGGCGTCGTCGACCTGGTCGGCATCGCCGCCGACCACCCCGTCGGCATCGACCGGCACGGGGCGTTCCACCCGCACCCGGTCGACGGCCGCGCGGACGGCAGCGGGTTCTGCCCGGTGCCCGAGGAACTGGGCGTGGTGCTGCGCCGGGTCCACGAGGCACTGCCCGACCATGACCTCGTGGTCGCCGCCACGGGAGTCGGCACCACCGACGACGACTGGAGGGACGAACTCCTCACGGCCACCGTCGACCAGGTCGAGTTGGCGGTCACCGACGGCGTTCCCGTCACCGGCCTCTTCCACGACTCGCTGGTCGACGGCTACGAGTGGACCCGCGGCTTCGACGCCCCCCGTGGCCTCGTCACGAGGGACCGCCGCCTCAAGGAGAGCGGGCGCAACCTCAGCCAACGCATCACCGGCCATCCCCCGGACGCGTCGCTGAGCTAGCAGGACCGGCTGGGTCAGGTGCGGGCCTGGTATCTGGCCCTCGGACCGGCGGCGTGCTTGTTGAGGCGCTTGGAGAGGTGCAGGCCCTCGAGGATCAGTTCGACGGCGCTGGCCACCACGGCCGGGCCGGTGTCGTCCTCGTCGGCGAGCAGGGCGTCGATGGCCGGCCGGAGCGCAGGGATCTCATCGGCCACCAGCACCGCATAGGCGGCCGACCCCATGTCCTCGCCGGTGGAGACCCCCTCGTGCTCGTCGAACGCCTCGACGATCGCCCGGTGCGTCCCACCCGGGACCTGCTCCCGGAACACCGACAGGACCGCCGACGCCACGATGCGCTGGAGGATCTCGGCGTCACGGTCCTCGTCGAGGCTCTCGACCTCGACCTTGCCCGACATCGAGGCGGCTACGGCGGCGAGGTCGGACACCCGCGGCACCGCCACCGTCTCCTCGGAGCGCAGCGCCCGGCGGATGGCGTTCGCCACGACCGCCTCGAGGTTCGTGATGCTCAGCCGCACCGAGACCCCGGACCGCTGGTTGAGGTGCGGGCTGCTGCGGGCCTCCTGGCTGATCGTGGAGACCACCCGGGCCATGAAGTCAGGTATCGAGACGGTGAGGTCGGCCACGGTCGGGATCTTCGCCTCCTGCTCGACGATGTCCATCTCGACCTCGACGTCGAGCGGATAGTGGGTGCGGATCTGGGAGCCGAAGCGGTCCTTGAGCGGCGTGATGATGCGGCCCCGGTTCGTGTAGTCCTCGGGGTTCGCCGAGGCGAACATGACCACGTCGAGCGGCAGCCGGATCTTGTAGCCACGGACCTGGACGTCGCGTTCCTCGAGCACGTTGAGCAGGCCCACCTGGATCCGCTCGGCCAGGTCCGGCAGTTCGTTGATGGCAAAGATGCCCCGGTTGGTGCGCGGCACCAGCCCGTAGTGGAGCGTGAGTTCGTCGGACAGGTAGCGGCCCTCCGCCACCTTGATCGGGTCGACCTCACCGATCAGGTCGGCGATCGACGTGTCGGGGGTGGCCAACTTCTCGCCGTAACGGGCATCGCGGTGCACCCAGTCCAGCGGCGTGTCGTCACCATGTTCGGCGACCAGGTCGATGGCGTGACGAGACACCGGATGGTACGGGTCGTCGTTGATCTCGGAGCCGGCCACGATCGGTATCCACTCGTCGAGCAGGCCGGTCAGGCTGCGGATGAGGCGGGTCTTGGCCTGGCCCCGCTCGCCCAGGAAGATCACGTCGTGCCCAGCCAGCAGGGCGTTCTCGAGTTGCGGCAGGACAGTGTTCTCGAAGCCCAGCACCTCGGGGAACAGCGGCTCGCCCGCCCGGAGGCGGGCCACGGCACTGCGCCGCAACTCCTCCTTGACCGGCACCGACTCCCAACCGGCCGCCCGGAGTTCACCGAGGGTCGTGGGCTGCGTTGTTGCGGCACGTCCGGCGTTCATGCCCCTGAAGGCGGCGAGGAACCTCGCCGAGGTACCGGCCCGGACTTCGCCAGCGGTCATTGGGCGGCTCACAATTTTACGCTACCCAACACCGACTCTCCACTCCTAGTCGTGGGGGGCCGGGGCTGCACGGCCGGTACGGTCCCCGCCGATGGACCTGACCGGGCCTTGGCTCGCCCAACCCGCCGACGACGCCCTCCGGCGCACCTTCCCCGACGCCGACCTCGACGACGGTGGCTGGCCCGAGGTCCCGGTGCCCGGGCACTGGCGCCAGCACCCCGACTTCGCCGACGAGGACGGTCCGCTCCTCTACCGCACCCACTTCGAGGCCGAGGCGCCCGACGAGGGCCGTCGCACGTGGCTGGAGATGGACGGCATCTTCACCCTCGGCGACGTCTGGCTGGACGGCTCCTACCTCGGCGCCACCGAGGGCTACTTCTTCACGCACGCACTCGAGGTGACGCGCCAACTCCGGAACCGGTCCGAGCACCTGCTGGCCGTCGAGGTCACCAGCCCGCCGACGCTGGGCCGCACCGAGCAGCGGACCCTGACCGGCGCCGCCCAGGGTGCCTGGAATCCCGGCGGCATCTGGCAGCCGGCGCGCCTCCGGGAAACCGGCCCCGTACCCCTACGCCACTTGAGGGTGGTCTGCACCGATGCCTCGCCCACCGTCGCCACGCTGGCCCTGCGCGCCGTGGTCGACACCGACCGGCCCCGGGAGGTCGTGTTCCACACCACGGTGCTGGGCGTCGACCACCGCCACCAGCAGCCGCTGGCCGCCGGCGAGAACCGCGTCGAGTGGACCGTGCGCGTGCCCCGCCCCCAACTCTGGTGGCCGCACGAACTCGGCGACCAGCCCCTGTTCGAGGTGACCCTCACCGTCACCACCGAAGACAGCGTGGTGAGCGACCGGGCCACACGCCGCATCGGGTTCCGCTCGGTCCGGATGCGCGACCACATCTGGCGGATCAACGGCGAGCGACTGTTCCTGCGCGGCGGCATCGTCCCGCCGCTACGGCTCGACCTGGCCCACGTCACCCCAGAGTCCGCCACAGCGGACGTGGCCCACGCCCGCGACACCGGCCTCAACCTGCTGCGCCTCGCCGCCCACGTCTCGCACCCGGCCCTCTACGACGCCGCCGACGAGGCCGGAATGCTCGTCTGGCAGGACCTACCGATGCGGGGCGGGTACCACCGCTCGATCCGCGGCCAGGCCATGCGCCAGGCCCGCGAGATGGTCGACCTCCTCGGCCACCACCCCTCCATCATCGTCTGGTGCGGCCACGACGCCCCCGACCAGGCCGACACCACCCGCCCGGCGCCCAGCCTGCTCGAACAGCAGCGACCCAACTGGAACCGCACCGTGCTCGACCGCTCGATCCGACGGGCACTGCGCCGCACCGACTCCTCCCGACCGGTCATCGCCCACACCGGAGTCCTCCCCAGCCCGCCCGTCGTCGAGGACGCCGCCACCCACCTCCGGTTCGGCTGGTATGGCGGCCGGGCCGACGACCTCACCGAGTTCCTCCGCCGCTCCCCCCGGGCCGGCGGGTTCGTGGCCGCCTTCGGCGCCCACTCGGTTCCCGACATCGACCCGGAACTCCTGGGCCTCGATCCCACCCGGTGGCCACGGCCCGACTGGAGCCGGCTCACCGGCGACCCCGACGGCGAACTCGAGGTGCTCCTGGGGCTCTTCCCGCCGGAGGAGCACCCCGACCTCGCCACCTGGGCCGACGCCACCCGGTCCCACCAGGCCGAGGTGCTGCGCATCCAGATCGAGGCCATGCGACGCCGCAAGTACCAGCCCTGCGGCGGCTTCGCCCTCGACCGCCTGCTCGACGCAGAGCCATGCATCAGCGGCTCGCTCCTCGACCACGACCGCCAGCCCAAGCCGGCCCACGCTGCCGTCACCGCCGCCTGTGCCACGACGATCGTCGTCGCCGACCCGCTGCCCCGGCGCCTCCGTCGGGGCGCCACGCTGCTCACCGACGTCGCCGTCGTCCATGACGGCCGGGAGGACCTCGGCCTGACGCGCATCGACGCCCACCTGGACATCGCCGGCGAGACCCTCACCTGGGCATGGGAGGGTGAGATCGGCGCCGACTCGTCCGTCCACGTGGGCCGCATCGAATGGCCGACCGGAAACGCACAGGGGGGCATCGAACTCGCACTGGTACTCTCGGCAGGCGGCGTCACCGCCGCCAACCGGTACGCCTCCACCGTCGCGGGCGTCTGACAACCCGGCGCCCATGGGTAGCCCGCCCCCGACAGGGCCACTACCTTCTCGGCAGCGCCATACCACCCGGCAACCGCTATCTGGAGGAATCCATGGCACAGACCACCGGCGAGCGCTACCGCGTCGCCCCGGTCCACCGCCGCAGCAGGGAATGGCCGTTCCCGCTGAACCTCTACCAGACCGCCGTCGGCCGCAAATGGGTGATGGCCCTCACCGGCATCGGGCTGATCGGCTTCGTCCTGGCCCACATGGTCGGCAACCTGCACGTGTACGAGGGCCCGGCCCGCATGCACGAATACGCCGAATCGCTGCGCACCATCGGCGGCGGCCTCGTGCCGAAGAGCGCCGTGCTCTGGCTGCTGCGCCTCGGGCTGCTCTCCATGTTCGTCCTGCACCTGCACTCGGCGATCAGCCTCAGCCGCATGAGCCGGGCCTCGAGCGAGGACGCCGGCCTCGTCAGCGGCGCCAAGAGGTACGCCGGCGGCCGCGAGCACGTCGCCGCCACCTACGCCAGCCGCACCATGCGCTGGACCGGCCCGATCATCGCCCTGTTCATCCTCTACCACCTGGCCGACCTGACCTGGGGCTGGTGGCTGGGCGACGACTTCGTCGCCGGCGACCCGTACCACAACGTCTCCACGTCGCTGTCGGCCCTACCCGTGGCGATCCTCTACATCGTCGCCAACGTGGCGCTGGCCTTCCACATCTTCCACGGCGCCTGGTCGATGTTCCAGAGCCTCGGCATCAACAATCCCCGCTACAACCACCTACGCCGCGGCCTCGCCACGCTGCTCGCCGGCCTGATCCTGGTCGGCAACCTCTCGTTCCCGATTCTCACCCAGGCAGGCCTCATCGACGAAGACAACCGAACCTGCCCCATCGGCGAGGTCGAGGGCAATACATGCCTCGCTGAAGAGGCCGAAGGGCACCAGGGGTGACCATGGGCATCCTCGAGAGCAAGGTCCCCGAGGGGACACTGGCCGACAAGTGGGAGAACCACAAGTTCTCCATGAATCTCGTCAACCCCAACAACAAGCGCAAGTTCGACATCATCGTCGTCGGCACGGGCCTGGCGGGCGCCTCCGCCGCCGCCACGCTCGGCGAACTCGGCTACCGGGTGAAGGCCTTCACCTTCCACGACAGCCCCCGTCGGGCCCACAGCATCGCCGCCCAGGGCGGCATCAACGCCGCCAAGAACTACACCAACGACGGCGACTCGGTCCACCGACTCTTCTACGACACCGTCAAGGGCGGTGACTACCGCTCCCGCGAGGCCAACGTCCACCGCCTGGCCGAAGTCTCGGTCAACATCATCGACCAGGCCACCGCCCAGGGCGTCCCGTTCGCCCGCGACTACGGCGGCCTCCTCGACAACCGCTCGTTCGGCGGCGCCCAGGTGTCGCGCACCTTCTACGCCCGTGGCCAGACCGGCCAGCAGTTGCTCATCGGCGCCTACTCGGCACTCATGCGCCAGGTGGCCGCCGGCACCGTCGAACTCCACACCCGAGCCGAACTGCTCGACGTCGTCAAGAAGGACGGCCGTGCCTGCGGCATCGTCGTCCGCGACCTCCTCTCCGGCGAGGTCACCCCCCATTCGGCGCACGCCGTCGTGCTCGCCACAGGCGGCTACAGCAACGTCTACTTCCTGTCCACCAACGCCATGATGTGCAACGTCACGGCGGCCTGGCGGGCCCACAAGCGGGGCGCCTACTTCGCAAACCCGTGCTACACCCAGATCCACCCCACCTGCATCCCCGCCAGCGACGACTTCCAGTCGAAGCTCACGCTCATGTCCGAGTCGCTTCGCAACGACGGGCGCATCTGGGTGCCCTCCGCCTTCGACGACGCCCGGCCGGCCGGCGACATCCCCGAGGGCGACCGCGACTACTACCTCGAGCGCAAGTACCCGGCCTTCGGCAACCTCGTCCCCCGCGACGTGGCCTCCCGCAACGCCAAGACCGTCTGCGACGAGGACCACGGCGTCGGCCCACTCAAGAACGGCGTCTACCTCGACTTCGCCGACGCCATTACCCGCAACGGCCTCGACGCCATCTCGGAGAAGTACGGGAACCTCTTCGACATGTACCAGCGCATCACCGGCGAGAACCCGTACGAACAGCCCATGCGCATCTACCCGGCGATCCACTACACGATGGGCGGCCTCTGGGTCGACTACCACCTCATGACCACGGTCCCGGGCCTCTACTCGATCGGCGAGGCCAACTTCTCCGACCACGGAGCCAACCGGCTCGGCGCCAGTGCCCTCATGCAGGGACTCGCCGACGGCTACTTCGTCCTCCCGTACACAATCGGAGACGACCTGGCCGGCCAACTCGGCAACCCCGTCGTCCCCGTCGACGACCCGGTCTTCACCACGGCCGTCGCCGGCATCGAGGACGAGGCCCACCGCTGGCTCTCCATCAACGGCACCCGCTCGGTCGACCACTTCCACCGCGAACTCGGACGCATCGTCTGGGACCACATCGGCATGGCCCGCAACGGACCCGGCCTCGAGAAGGGCCTCTCCGAGATCTCCGCCCTGCGTTCCGAGTTCCACAGCGACGTGCGGGTGCTCGGCAGCGCCGACACGCTCAACCAGTCGCTCGAGAAGGCCGGCCGGGTCGCCGACTTCTTCGAGTTGGCCGAGCTCATGGCCCGCGACGCCCTCGAACGTTCGGAATCCTGTGGCGGCCACTTCCGCGAGGAGCACCAGACCCCCGAGGGCGAGGCCCAGCGGGACGACGACAACTTCGCCCACGTGGCAGCCTGGGAGTGGAACGGCGAGGACACCGTCCAGACCCGACACCGCGAGGAACTGACCTTCGAGACGGTGGCGCTGTCGCAGCGCTCCTACAAGTAGGGCGAGGGGCCGACATGTCCGGATCGCACGGCGAGACCATCAACGTCACCCTCAAGGTGTGGCGCCAGACCTCTGCCGACGCCCCCGGCGGCTTCGAGACCCACCAGCAGGCCATCAGCACCGACGCCTCGTTCCTCGAGATGCTCGACCTCCTCAACGAGGAGCTCAACGCCGCCGGCAAGGAGCCCATCGCCTTTGAGAGCGACTGCCGCGAGGGCATCTGCGGCACCTGCGGCGTGATGATCAACGGCCGCGCCCACGGTCCCCAGAAGGCCACCGCCACCTGCCAGCTCCACATGCGCGAGTTCGCCGACGGCGACGAGATCGTGATCGAACCGTTCCGGGCCGCCGGGTTCCCCGTCATCCGCGACCTCGCCGTCGACCGGTCGCCACTCGACGCCATCATCGAGGCCGGCGGCTACATCTCGGTCAACACCGGCGCCGCCTCCGACGCCAACCTCACCCCCGTCCCCAAGGTCGCCGCCGACCAGGCATTCGATGCCGCCGCCTGCATCGGCTGCGGCGCCTGCGTCGCCGCCTGCCCCAACTCGGCCGCCCAACTGTTCACCTCCGCCAAGATCGGCCATCTGGGCCTGCTGCCCCAGGGCCAGGCCGAACGCTGGAGCCGAACCGAGGCCATGGTCGAGACCATGGAGGAGTTCTTCGGGTCGTGCACCAACCACGGCGAGTGCACCGAGGCCTGCCCCAAGGAGATCAGCCTCGACTTCATCGCCCTGATGAACCGTGACTACATGAAGGCCAAGGTCAAGAACCGGGCCCTCACCGGCCAGCACTAGTTCTCCTTCCCCCGAGGCGGGGTGTCGGTTCGCTTGTGCGCTCCCGTCAGCCCGCCAGGTGAGCGAGGACCTTCGGCAGCAACTCGGCCGCGCAGGCGTCCGGGACCTCGTGGCCGAGGCCCTCCACCAGCCAGAGGTCGGCGCCGGGAATGCCGTCGGCGAGGGCAATGCCGTGCTCGACCGGAAACACCGGGTCGGCGGTGCCGTGGACGACGAGGGTCCGGGCCCCGATGTCGCCCAGTCGGTCGAGGCGCGACGGCGACGAATTGACGGCGGGGCCATGCCCGGTCTCGGGGAACCAGCAGCGGGTCACATCGGCATCGGCGACGAGCGCCCCCACCACCTCGTCGAACGGGTAGCGGGAACCGGCGAAGAGCCGGTCGAGGCCGACGATCCACGCCACCCTCTCGGCATGGCCAACGGGCGGTGCCGAGAAGAGCCGTTCAGTGATCTGGTCGATCAACCGCTCCTCCGGAGGTGGGAGGCGCTCATCGCCAAGTCCGGGCGAGGAACACAGCAGCGTCATCGAAAGCACCCGGTCGGGGTGGTCGAGGGCCATGACCTGGGCGACCATCCCGCCCATCGAGCGGCCGACCAGGTGTGCGGCGTCAACGCCCTCGCAATCGAGCACACGGCAGGCGTCGACCGCCAAGTCGGCGAGCGTGTAACCGACGTCCGAGGTCAGCTTGGCGGAGAGGCCGCAGTCGCGGGTGTCGAACCGCACCACCCGATGGCCGGCTTCGACGAGCGGATCCACGAAAGCAGGGGTCCACCGGGTGCACTGGGCGTCGGCACCCGACAGCAGCAGTACCGGGTCGCCGCCGTCCGGCCCGAAGGCCTCCACGTGCAACTCGATCGACGTCCCGTCACCCATGAGTCGGGAGGGTAGCCACGCCAACCCGCCGGGACGAGGGCTAGCGTCCTCCCGATGCCTGAGTGCCACCGACACCCCGTCAAGGTCCGCTTCTACGAACTCGACCCCTACGGCCACCTCAACCACTCCGTGTACGTGCAACTCTTCGAGACCGGCCGCATCGAGTTGCTCGACTCGGTGGGGCTCGGGCTCCACGACCTCGAGGAGCAGGGCTACCGGTTCGTCGTCTCCCGCATCGAGACCCGGTTCCTCGCCTCGGCCGTGGGCGGCGACTCCCTCGTCATCGAGACCGGGGTGGTCGAGAACCGGCGGGCCTCCTCCCTGTGGGGCCAGCGGATCCTGCGAGGCGACGAGGTACTCGCCACCCAGGAGGTACTCGCTGCGGTGACCGACACCGGTGGCAGGCCGGTGCGCCCCCCCGCCTTCATCGGCGAGGCGCTCGCCTCCTTCACGATCGGGCAGGACGGAGCATCCTGATGCCCGCAAGCGGAAACCCGGCGACCCGGGTCGCCCAGGGCGCCCTCATGGGTGCGGCCAACATCGTGCCGGGCGTCTCGGGCGGGACCCTCGCCCTCATGTTCGGGATCTACGAACGCCTCATCACAGCAATCAGCGACGGGGCCGGGTCCGTGGTCAGGTTCGCCCGCGGCGACGTCCGGGGCGGCATCGACCGCCTGAAGTCGGTCGAGTGGGGGCTCCTGCTGCCGCTGGCGGGCGGTGCACTCGTCACCGTCGTCCTGCTCGCCGGCCTCCTCGAATCCGGGCTGGAGGACCACCCCGAGGCGATGGCAGGGCTGTTCCTCGGCCTCGTGGTGGCGTCGATCGTGGTGTCGTGGCGGCTCCCGAACTGGGACGGACCCCGGCTGGCCCTGATGGCGGCCGTCGGCGTGGTCCTGTTCACCGCCCTCGGCTGGCAGGCCGGCCCGGTCGCCGACCCGTCGCCGCTCGTACTGTTCGTGGCCGGGGCGGTCGCCATCTGCGCCATGATCCTGCCCGGCCTGTCCGGCTCCTTCCTCCTGCTCATGTTCGGCATGTACGAGGCCATCCTGACCGTGATCGACGACCGGATGATCGGCGACGCCGTCGTCTTCGGCGTGGGTGCCGTGCTCGGGCTGGCGCTGTTCGCCTCGCTACTCACCCGACTCCTCGAGCGGCACCACGACACGATGCTGGCGGTGCTCATCGGCCTCATGGTCGGATCGCTACGGGTGCTGTGGCCCTGGCCCAACGGCGTGGGCGTCATCGGCGACACCGCCGACACCTCGATCTCGGGCACCGGCCTCGAATGGCCCCCGGCAGGCGACCTCCCGGTGCCCCTACTCCTGGCCGCAGCAGCGTTCGCCGTCGTCCTGGCCGTCGACCGCCTCGCCCACAACCGCCCCTGACGGGGGTCAGTGGGTCGGGGGCTGGTTGAGTTCCAGCCAGGCGTGACCGGTGCGGCCGTCGTCGGCCCTCACTGAAACAAGTCCGCGGGGGAACCGCGACTGCCGACCGTCGTCCGGGTGGGTGAGCAGCAGCGGCGCCCAAGCAACGGGCTCGTAGTCGAGCCGCAGGTCGCCCAACTCCACCGAGCCCGACACCGGAATGCCCTCGGGTCCGAGGTTCGGAACCGACGCCACCCGGTACTCGGCGGCCAGGCCGTCCGGCGACGACCGGTAGCCGATGCCGCCGTCCCGGCCGACCACCTGCACGGCGTGGAACCGCTCTCCGTCCTCCAACCGCCCCGAGAACCAGGTCCAGCCGTCGGCCCACCAATCGCGAACGCCCCACGAGTGGTCCCTCTGACCCCACCCGTCGAGTTCGATGCGACGGTCGCCCACGAGCACCTCGCCCACCACCCGGCAGGGAATCTCGTAGCGGCTGGCCACCCCGTAGTGGAAGGCCCACGGCCCACCCGATGGGTCGCCGTCGGTCTCCCACCCGAGGTCAAGTCCCACGGGGACCCGGTCGCCCCGCAGCCCACCGGGTCCAGCCCGGTAGGCCTCGGTCGGGTCGTCGACCGCAACGCCGAAGGCCTCGACGCCAACGCTGAAGTGGTCGAGTGGCGCCTCGATGATCAGGTCAGCCCACAGGCCCGAGGCGCGGATCTCGAGGCCCGGCTTCAGCGGTAGCGGGGCCTCGTGTTCGACCACGAAGACCGTCGGACCACCTTCCTCGACCAGGCAGCACCAGAACCACGAGACCCCCAGTTCCGGGTAGAGGCCGAGGCGCACATAGCCGCCGGCCCGGCCTTCGGGGTCGAACCAGTCGAGATAGTACGACTCGTTCCAGAGCCGCTGCCCGTCCGACTCGTGCCAGCGCTCGTCGACGGGGGCGGCCTCGTGCATCGGCTCAGTTCCCGCCGGGGGGATCGTCGGGCGGGCCGTACAGGGGGAACGGGTCAGCGTCCAGGTCGCGCTCCGGGGGCTCGACGTCAGCGGTCACCAGCGGATACAGGTCGGCCGGCGTGTCCCGGGGACAGGTCCAGTCGATCTCGTCGACCACGCCGGCGATCTGGGCGAAGGGTCGCAGGAACGTGAAGTACACGTAGGCGCCGCAGGCGATCTGTTCGTCACGCTCCATCCCGACAATGGCCCGGTAGTGCACCTTCTGGGCGGCCCTGGCGGCGGCGGCAGTCGCCACGAGTTCATCGTCGGCCACCGGTTCCAGGCGCCCACCGTCGGTCGTGTAGAGGGCGAACGCCGTGAGGTGCTCGAGGTAGTCCTCCGGGTCCGACACCGTGGTCCCGTAGTCGGTGATGCTCAACTCGACCCCCTCGTCGATGACCAGCGCCGCCGTGAGGCCCGAATAGGGCACGGCAGCGGCGACGTCCGACCACCAGAAGTCACTGCGCCCCAACCGGAAGAAGTCGCGCACGATCATCTGTCGGCCGTCCGCCAGGCGGTAGGGACCGGTATCGCCGTGGCCGACCCGAGTGTCGAAGTAGAGCAGGAACAGGTGGTTGACCAGGGTGGCGTTCGCCCGCCTGAGCACGGCCCGCCGCTGGTCGTCGACCGGCGCCACCCCAGCGGCCAGGTCGGCCAGCGTCGCCTCGTCGAAGGCGTCGATCCGGTTGCCACCGTCGGCAGCGTGGAGCAGGCCACCACCCCGGTACGACCGCGAGACCCGGGACCAGAAGTCCAGCACCGTGTCGGTCCGCTCGACCGTGTCGAGCGCCGGATCCACCATCCCCATGATGTTTCGGCCGATCAGGAAGAAGTTGGCGATGCCCCACAGGAACACCGAATCCGCCTGGCAGCCCGGCCGACGGATCCTGGCGCCGAGCTCCTCGGGCGACATCGCGGCCGTGATCACCTCGATGGCCTCCGGGTAGCGGAGGAACGCCTCGATGCACGACACGGTCACGTACTGCTGCACCGGGATCAGCTGCGAGGCGTAGGAGGTGCGCTCCCGCATCAGCACCTTGGACACGGCGTTGACCTCGGCAATCAGGCCGTTGACCCGCTCCCGCGGCCCAGAGTTCACCCGTCGATCCGGTGGATCACGCCGCTGGCGTCCAACTCGACCTCGACACCGTCGGCGGGCTCGTTGTCGATGACGGCGGCGGCCACACCGGGAACCTGGAACTCGCGGCTCACGATGCCGATGTGGCTCCGGATCGTGCCCCCGGTGCACACCACCCCCGCCAACTCGTCGAAGATCGGGGAGAGGAAGGTCGCCCCGGCGTCCCGGATCACCGCCACGATCCCCTCGGCGCCGGTGTCCATCAGGTCGAGCACGTCGCTGGGCCCCTCGAGGCGTCGCCAGGTGCCCCGCGTCGGACCGAAGTCGAACGTCGGGTCGCCGCGGCCAATCACCTGCACGGCCGGGACCGTAGCCCCGGTGCCCTCGGAGGGGCACACCCGTCCGACTCCCTAGGCTGCCGCGGTGGCCGAGCTCCTCCCGCTCTCCGATGCGTGGATCACCGCCCTGGATGATGTCGCACGCAGGCACGACGGACTCCTCGGCATGGCCTCCACGGTCACCCTGAGCGTCGAGTACCGGGTCGCCGACGGCCCCACCTGGCACATCGCACTCGGCGGCGGCGAGGCACGTGTCCGGCCCGGACCGGCGGAGGCGCCCGACGTGACGTTCTCGACGGATCGGGCCACTGCCACGGGCCTGATGGCCGGTGCCATCGACCCCCTCGATGCGGTGATCACCGGCAACCTCTCGATCGGGGGCGACCCCCGGAGCCTGGTCGGGCACCACGGCCTGCTGGCGACCCTGGGCGACGTGTTCGCCGAAGTCCGGGCGGCCACCGAAGTGGGAACCTGAGCGGACTACGGTCCCGCAACATGGCTGAAGCCGGAACCCTCCTGAACGTGTGGATCAAGCCCGCCCGGGGTGAGCCCATGGCCGCGGTCGAAACCGCCGAGGTGGTCGCCGACTCGGGCCTCGTCGGCAACTCCGACCAGGGCGGAAGCCGCCAGGTCACCGTCCTCTCCGCCGAGCGCTGGACGGACGTCGAAGCGGACCTGGGTCGGACCGTCGAGCCCTCGGCCCGTCGGGCGAACCTGCTCGTCGACGGCGTGGAACTCGCCGACACCACCGGCCGGACCCTGCGGGTGGGCGACGCCCGGATCGAGATCCGTGGCGAGACCCGACCCTGCTTCCAGATGGACGCTGAACTCGACGGCCTCCAGGACGCCCTCGATGCCGACTGGCGCGGCGGCGCCTACGGCGTGGTGCTGGGCGATGCCACGATCAACGTCGGGGACGCGGTCTCCTGGGAATAGCGGGTTCCCGAGGGACCTAGATCAGGCCCAGTTCCCGGACGGTGTCGCGCTCTGCGGCCAGTTCGGCCACCGAGGTGTCGATGCGGCCGCGGGAGAACTCGTCGATCTCGAGCCCCTGCACGATCGACCACCCACCACCCGAACAGGTGGTGGGGAACGACGAAATGAGGCCCTCCGGCACGCCGTAGCTGCCGTCCGACGGCACCGCCATCGAGACCCAGTCATCGTCCGGGGTGCCGAGCACCCAGTCGTGGACGTGGTCGATGGCGGCGTTGGCTGCCGAGGCGGCGCTGGATGCGCCACGCGCCTCGATGATGGCGGCACCGCGCTGTTGCACGGTCGGGATGAACTCGCCCTCCAGCCACGCCTGGTCGTCGATTGCCGCTGCAGCGGTCTGGGCGCCCACCTCGCAGTGAAAAAGGTCGGGGTACTGGGTGGCCGAGTGGTTGCCCCAGATCGTCATCCTCCGGACCTCGGAGAGCGGCACACCGAGCCGCCGGGCCACCTGGGAGAGGGCCCGGTTGTGGTCGAGCCGGGTCATGGCGGTGAACCGCTCGTTGGGCACGTCCGGGGCGTTGTGCATGGCGATCAACGAGTTGGTGTTGGCCGGGTTGCCGACCACGAGGACGCGCAGGTCTTCGGCGGCGTGCTCGTTGAGCGCCCGACCCTGCACCGTGAAGATGGCACCATTGGCCTCGAGCAGGTCCTTGCGCTCCATGCCCTTGCTGCGGGGCCGCGAGCCGACCAGAAGCGCCACGTCGGTGCCGTCGAACGCCACGTTCGGGTCGTCGCTGAGCACCATCGAGTCGACGAGGGGGAACGCACAGTCGTCGACCTCCATCGCCACGCCCTCGAGGGCGCCCATGGCGGGCGGGATCTCGAGCAGTTGCAGGACCACCGGCTGGTTGGGGCCGAGCAGTTGGCCGCTGGCAATGCGGAAGACGAGGGCGTAGCCGATCTGGCCTGCGGCGCCGGTGACGGCGACTCGGACTGGGGTGGGGCTCACGTGGGCTCCTGAGGCTCGGACACGTTTACCCGGCAAGGCTACCGACGGGCCCACAGGCGATCCCATCCGGCAGGCGGTGACATCCGTCCCCTCACCGGTCGCGGGTGCTCCCCAGCCACGATTCGTGGAGGCCCGAGTAGACGCCGCCTGCAGCGACCAGGTCGTCGTGCCGGCCACGCTCGACCACGTGCCCGTCGTCGAAGACGAAGACCAGGTCGGCCCGCTCGGCCGTCGAGAGGCGGTGGGCGATGCTGATCGTGGTGCGGCCCTCCGAGAGCCTGGCCAACGCCTGCTCGAGCGCCTGCTCGGTCTCGGGATCCACCGCCGACGTGGCCTCGTCCAGGATCAGCAGGCCCGGATCGGCCAGGTGGGCACGGGCCAGGGCGACCAGTTGCCGTTCGCCTACCGACAACGACTCGCCCCGCTCCCCGACCGGTGTGTCAATCCCTGCAGGAAGCGACGCCACCCATTCGTCCAACCCGAGCGAGACGAAGGCGGCGACGGCATCCACCGCCGTCGCTCCGGGTCGGCCGTAGCGGACGTTCTCGCAGACGGTGGCGTCGAACAGGAAGCCGTCCTGGGGAACCATGCGCACCGCCGAGCGACGGTCGGCAGCTTTCACCTGGCGCAGGTCGACCCCGCCGACGAGCAACCGGCCCGCCGTCGGATCGGCCAACCGGGCGACCAGCTTGGCGAACGTCGTCTTGCCCGAACCGGTCTCGCCCACCACGGCAACCGAAGCGCCGGGCGGAATCTCGACGTCGATGCCGTGCAGGACCAGGCCACCTTCCCGGTAGCGGAACTCGAGGCCCTCGGCACGAACCCCCAGCGAACCCTCCGGCAGCGGGAGCCCCTGCCCGGGGTCCACCAGGTCCGGCTCGGTGTCGAGCACGTCGAGGATCTTCCACCAACCCGCCAGCGCCGTCTGTGTCTGGTCGAGCACCTCCCCCAACTGGGTGATCGGCGCCACGAACAGGTTGGCGAGGAACATGAAGGCGACGAGCTCTCCGGCACTCACGCCCCAGGCGTCACCCCACCAGACGCCGGTGGCGATCACGGTCGCGATGGCGGCCATCCCGACGACGTCGGTGAGCGGCAGGACCAGGGAGAAGTAGCGCATGGCGCGCATCTGCTGCCGGTACTGCTGGTCGACTGCCTCGTGCAGGTCGCCACGGTTCACCTCGCGCTGCCCGTAGGCCCGGATGACGTCCATGCCGAGCACCGACTCGGAGACCCGGGCCAGCGTCTCGGAGACGCGGGTCCGCAACCGGTCGTAGGCCCGGAGCTGGCCGCGCTGGACGCTGCGCAGGACCGGCAGCAGCGGCACGTGGACCAGCAGCGTGACCAGGGCCAACTGCCACGAGAACACCAGCATGATCACCAGGACCGCCACGATCTGGACGACGCTGATGATCCAGGCGACCGCTCCCCATTGGGCGAACTTGTTGAGCGCTTCGACATCACTCGTGACGCGGGCCGTGAGGACACCCGTCCGGGAGGCGGTGTGCTCGGCGAGGCTCAACCGGTGGAGGTGGGCGAAGGTCCGGACTCGGAGGCCGTAGAGCACGTTCTCGGCGGTGCGTGTCAGGCGCAGGTAGGTGATCCGCTCGAACGAGATGCCGATCGCGACGAGACCCGCTGCAACTCCGGTGAGTGCGGCCACTACGCCCATCTGGATGTCACCGTCGAACAACCCTCGGTCGAGGACCATCTGGATCGTGAGCGGGATGAGCAGCTTCCCTGCCGCCACCGCCAGCGCCATCGCTGCCGTCAACAGCAGTCCGGAGCGGAGTTCCGGCGACGCCGCCAGCCCCCGCCGGAGCACCGCCAGCGATCCGACGCCGTCGATCCCTGCGAGCGACTGGGCGTCGTGTTCCCCCCACGGGCCGACGACATCTGCGCCCTCGAGTGCCTCGACGGCAGCGCCCGTGTCCTCTCCGGGGATGTGCGTGCTCATCCGACCGCTCCCTCATAGGCCCGCACCAACGCCGCATAGGCGGGAATGGCCAGGAGTTCGCCATGGGGGCCCTCGGCGGCGATACGGCCGTCCTCGAGGAACAGGACCCGGTCGGCGAGTCGGATCGTGGCCAGGCGGTGGGCGACCACGAGCAGCGTGTGCCCACCCTCGGCTCGAAGGTTGGCGAGGATGGCCGCCTCGACCACCGGATCGACGGCGGACGTGGCGTCGTCGAGCAGGAGCACCCGGGGTCGTCGCAGGAGCGCCCTCGCCAGGGCGAGGCGCTGGCGCTGACCGCCTGAAAGCGTGACGCCGCGCTCGCCGATCACGGTTTCGAGTCCGGCCGGGAGGGCGCCGACGAAGCCGTCGGCCGCCACAAGCCGCAGCACACGTGCGAGTTCGTCGTCGGTGACCTCCCGGTCGAGGACCAGGTTGCGGCGGACGGTGTCGGCGAACAGGTACGTCTCCTGGAAGACCGGTGCGACCACGGCGGGAATGCCGTCGGAGCCGAGTTCGGCGACATCGACGCCCCCCAGTGTGATGCGCCCGCCGGTCGCCGGCATCAGCCCGGAGAGGAGGTCGAAGAGGGTGCTCTTGCCCGAGCCCGTCGCTCCGACCAGGGCGACCGACTCGCCGGCACCGACCAGGGCGGTCAGGCCGTCGAGTACCGGGGGGCCGTCGTCGAAGGCGAACGAGACGCCCTCGAACGCCACCTCCACGGCTGCCGGAACGGGCGGTGGATCGGTCGGCCGGTCCTCGAGCCTGGTCGAGAAGACCCCGTCCAGGCGGTCCATGGACACCACCGACCGGGGCATCTCCTGGAAGAGGAAGCCCAGGATCTCCATCGGGACCGCCAGCAGGTTGAACAGGGCCATCGAGCGGACGACGTCCCCCACCGATGCGGAGCCCTGGTCGACCAGCCAGGAGCCGAGGAGCAACACGACCAGGATCCCGAGGTTCGGCAGGGCGTAGATGAACGGCAGGTACACCGCCCGCAACCGGCCCATCTCGACCCGCTCGATGCGGAGGACGTCGGAGGCCTCGGCCAGTCGTCCGACCTCGTCGTCCTCGCGGCCGAGCGTCTTCACGACGAGGACCCCGTCGAGGCTCTCGTGGGCGATCCCCGACACGACGCCGACGGCCTCCTGGGCCCGGGCGGCCGGTGCCTCGACCGACCGGGTGTAGCGCTGGTTGAGCACCGCCAGCACCGGAAACAGGACGAGCGCCACGAGGGCGAAGAGCGGATGGACCACCAGAAGGCTCACGAACGACACCACGACGAGTGCCACCACGGACATCGAGTACGCAAGGGGTATCAGCATCGAGGCAGCGGTCTCGACGTCGGCGTCGGCGTGGGCGAGGAGTTGCCCGGCGGGGCGGGAACGGTGAAACGACAACGGAGCGTCGAGGTAGTGGTCGAGGATGGCGAGGCGCCAGGTGCGCTGGGTCCGTGCAACGGCCGTGAAGTTGAAGAACCGCCGCACCATCATCGAGACGCCCCGTACCACGCCGACCGCAGCGACTGCGGCCGCACCGGCGAGTGCCGTGTCCCGGTCGACGCCTCCGCCGTCGAGGCCCGGGAGGATCAGTTCGTCGGTGACGCGCCCCAGCACGACCGTGTAACCGACGACAGCCACGGCGAAGACGTTTGCCCCGGCGATGCCGAGGAGGTGCGGCAGGGGGTGCGCACGTAAGGAACGCAGTACGAGGCGGCCACCGCGCCGGAAGATGCCATCCCCCCGGGCCGGCGCCGGACCAGGGGCGTCAGAGTCGGTCAACGAGCGCCTGGGCGAACTCCGAGCACTTCACCTCGGTGGCCCCGTCCATGAGTCGGGCGAAGTCGTAGGTGACCACCTTGTCGCCGATGGCCGACTCGAGCGCCCGCACGATGTCGTCGGCGGCCCCCTGCCAGCCGATGTGTTCGAACATGAGCACGCCGGACAGGAGCACCGACGACGGGTTGACCTTGTCCTGGCCGGCGTACTTGGGTGCCGTGCCGTGGGTGGCCTCGAAGATGCCATGGCCGGTGACGTAGTTGGCGTTGCCGCCCGGGGCGATGCCGATGCCGCCGACCTGCGCCGCGAGTGCGTCGGAGAGGTAGTCGCCGTTGAGGTTCATGGTGGCGATCACGTCGAAATCGGCCGGCCGGGTGAGCACCTGCTGGAAGGCGATGTCGGCGATGGCGTCCTGGACCAGGATGCGGTCGCCCGGGTCGCCGTCGCAGTCGGCCCAGCCCACAGCGACGTCAGCGAACTCCTCGCGGACGAGTTCGTAGCCCCATCGCTGGAAGGCACCCTCGGTGAACTTCATGATGTTGCCCTTGTGCACCCAATGGATCCGGGGACGCCCGTGGTCGACGGCGTACTGGATGGCGGCCCGTTGGAGTCGCTGCGAGCCCGTCTTGGAGATGGTCTTGATGCCGATGCCGGCGTCCTCGCGGATCCGCCACCCGAAGGCGTCCTCGAGCAATTGGCGCAACTTCAGCGCATCGGGGGTCATGGCCTCGACCTCGAGGCCGGCGTAGATGTCCTCGGTGTTCTCGCGGAAGATCACCATGTCGACCAGTTCCGGGTGCTTGACCGGCGACGGCACACCCTCGAACCACCGAATGGGACGCAGGCACACGTACAGGTCGAGGATCTGGCGCAGGGCCACGTTGAGGCTGCGGAAGCCGCCACCTACCGGTGTCGTGAGCGGGCCCTTGATCCCGATCAGGTACTCGGTGAAGACCTCGACGGTCTCCTGGGGGAGCCATTCGCCGGTCTCGCGGTAGGCCTTCTCGCCGGCGAGCACCTCCTTCCACTCGATGGAGTGGCCGTGCTTCGAGGCCGCCGCGTCGAGCACGAGGCGGGCGGCCGGCCAGATGTCGACGCCCGTGCCGTCGCCCTCGATGAAGGGGATGATCGGATCGGTCGGTATCTGCAGGCCTGCGTCGGCGTCCATCGTGATCTTCTCACCCATGGGTTCGACCCTATCGACCGTGCGTTCCGGCTGGACGGGCGGAAAGTCAGATGAGTGAGCGCTCGGCGGCCTCGACGGTGTTGCGGAGCAACATCGCCACCGTCGTCGGCCCCACGCCGCCCAGCCGGGGCGTGATCCACGACGCCACCTCTCCGACCGACTCGTCGACGTCGGCGAGGAGCTTCTTGCCCTCCCAGGAGAGGCCGCCGCTCACGACGACGGCACCGGGCTTCACCATGTCAGGCGTGACGAAGCCCGGGATCCCCACCGCTGCAACGACGATGTCGGCCTCCCGGGTGTGGTCGGCCAGGTCGGGGACGGCCGAGTGCACGACCGTGACGGCTGCATTGGCGCCTGGGGCCTTGGTGGTGAGCAGCAGCGCCAGCGGTCGGCCCAGCGTCGGTCCTCGACCGATGACCACGATGTGCTTCCCGGACACCTCGATGCCGTAGTGCACGAAAATGGCCTGGATGCCGGCCGGGGTGCACGGCACCGGCCCTTCCTCCTGGAGGACCAGCTTGCCGAGGTTCGTGGGGTGGAGGCCGTCGGCGTCCTTGCCCGGGTCCATGGCGAACAGGGCGGCGTTGAAGTCGAAGCCCGACGGAACCGGGTGCTGGATGATGTACCCGTTGACCGCAGGGTCCTCGTTGAAGGCGGCGACGGCCTCGTCCAGTGCCGCCGGCGGGGCATCGGCGGGCACGCTGATGTGCTGCGACGTGAACCCGACGCTCTCGCAGGTCTCGTGCTTCTTGCGGACGTAGCCGGCGCTGGCGCCGTCGTCACCCACGAGGATCGTGCCGAGTCCCGGCGTGACCCCCTTGGCGGCGAGCGCTTCGACCCGGGTGCGGACATCATCGAGCACGGCCTCGGCGACCGGCCCACCAGCGAGCAGTTGTGCAGTCATGGCGGGGCACGCTATCCCTCGATGGCCCCGTGCGGGTCGGTCCGACGACCCGAGCCGCTCAGTGGCGGAAGTGGCGCTCCCCGGTCAGGACCATTGCCATCCCGGCTCCATCCGCGGCGGCGATGACCTCGTCGTCGCGCATCGCTCCGCCCGGCTGGATGACCGCCGTGACACCGGCGTCGATGGCGGCGTCGAGGCCGTCGCGGAACGGGAAGAAGGCGTCGCTGGCGCAGGCGCCCCCGACGGCCCGGCCCGCGGCCTTCTCCGCGGCGATACGGGCGGCGTCACGCCGGTTCTGCTGGCCGGCGCCGATGCCGACGGCCTGGCCGTCCTTGACGAGCACGATGGCGTTCGAGGTCACCCGTGCGGCCACGCGCCAGGCGAACTCCAGGTCGGCCCACTCGGCGTCGGTGGGCTCCCGTTCGGTGACGATCCGCCAACCGGACCGGTCGAGTCCGCCGGCAGCGTCAAGCGCCAACCCATCGGTGGTCTGGACGAGCAGGCCGCCGTCGATGCTGCGGACCTCGAGTTCGGGCCACGACGGAACCGGGGCCTCGAGGATCCGCAGGTTCTGCTTCTCCTGCAACCTGGCCAGCGCCTCCGGCTCGTATGCGGGGGCCACGACAACCTCGGCGAAGACCTCGGAAAGCGCCTCGGCCATGGCGAGGGTGACGGGCCGGTTGACGGCAACGATTCCGCCGAAGGCCGACACCGTGTCGCACTCGTGGGCCGCCAGGTAGGCGGCGGCGATGTCGGCACCCACGGCTGCCCCGCAGGGATTCGCGTGCTTCATGACGACCGCAGTGGGCTCGTCGCCGAGGCAGTGGACCAGGCGCCAGGCGGCCTCGGTGTCGAACAGGTTGAGGTACGACATGGCCTTACCGCCGTGGACGACTGCCTCGTCCCACCAGCCGGCCTGCCCCGACTCGCGGTAGCGGGCACCCTCCTGGTGGGGGTTCTCGCCGTAGCGCAGCGTGCCGGTCCGTTCTAGGGACAGGTTCAGCGTCGGCGGCAGGGGCCCCGCGCCGTCATCGAGGGTGTCGAGCCAATGCACGATGGCGGCGTCGTAGGCGGCCGTGTGGGCAAAGGCGGCACGGGCCAGCCGGCGCCTGGTGGCGTCGGAGAGGCTGCCATCGGCACGTAGCTCGTCGAGCACCGGGCCGTAGTCGACGGGATCGACCACGACACCGACATGGGCGTGGTTCTTGGCGGCGGCCCGGACCATCGTGGGACCACCGATGTCGATGAGCTCGATGTCCGGGTCCGAGGTGAACGGGTAGAGGTTCCCGACGACCAGGTCGATCGGAGCAATCCCCCGGGACTCCAGGTCGGCCACGTGGTCGGGGTCGGACCGGTCGGCGAGGATCCCGCCGTGGATCGCCGGGTGGAGTGTCTTGACCCGTCCGCCCAGCATCTCGGGGGCGCCGGTGACCTGGGCGACCTCGGTGACGGGCACGCCCTCGTCGGCCAGCAGCGAGGCGGTGCCTCCACTCGACACGACCTCCCAGCCGAGGTCGACGAGGCCACGGGCCAGTTCGACGATGCCGGCCTTGTCGTAGACGGAAAGCAGGGCGCGGGCACTCACTCGTGCCCTCCCCCGGGCACTTCCCCGGTCGGCGACACCTCGAGCAGGGAGCGGATCGTGTCGATGTAGAGCCGACGTTCGACCGCCTTGATGCGCTCGTGCAGGCTCGCCACGTCGTCGTCCGACAGGACTGGCACGGTCTCCTGGGCGAGGATCGGCCCGGAGTCAACCTCGAGTTCGGCGTAGTGGACGGTGCAGCCGGTCACCTGCACCCCGTGGGCGAGGGCCTCGTCGACGGCGCGCCACCCGGGGAACGCCGGCAACAGCGATGGGTGGGTGTTGAGGATCCGGCCGGCGAAACGCTCGTAGATGGGCTGTTCGAGGATCGTGCCGAACCCGGCCATGGCGATCAGGTCGATGTCGGCAGCCTCGAGTTCGGCAGTGAGCTTCTCGGTGTAGACGGTGCGGTCGAAGTCGTCGCCGAACGAGTCACGCTCGACGACCGAGGCGGGGATGCCGTGCCCTTCGGCGACCTCGATCGCCCGGCAGGGGCGGTCGGCGACGACGAACGAGACCGGCAGGCCGGCGTCGGCCATGGCGTCAAGGATCGTCCCCGTGCCCGAGACCAGTACCGCGAGGCGCATACCGGCGACCGTACCAGCGGGGGTCGGCACGGCAATCCCGGAAATGGCAGTGGTTCTCAGAGTTCCGCGACGATCTCCGCCATCAACTCACCGGCTTCGGTGGGGTTCAGCCCGACCCTGACGCCGGCCTCCCGCAAGGCCTCCATCTTGGCGGCGGCGGTGCCCTTGCCTCCCGAGACGATGGCTCCGGCATGGCCCATCTTCTTGCCCGGAGGGGCCGTCACGCCGGCCACGTAGGCGGACACCGGCTTGGTCATGTGGTCCCGGATGTAGGCCGCCGCCTCCTCCTCGGCCGAGCCACCGATCTCGCCGATCATCATGACGGCCCTGGTGTCGGGATCGGCCTCGAACGCCTCGAGGCAGTCGATGAACGTCGTGCCGGGTACGGGATCGCCACCGATCCCGACGCAGGTCGTACATCCGATGCCCTTCTCCTTGAGTTCGTAGAGCGCCTGGTAGGTGAGGGTGCCGGATCGGCTCACGATGCCGACCGGGCCACCGGCAAGGGCGATGTGGCCGGCGGTGATGCCGATGTTGCAACGTCCCGGAGAAATGATTCCGGGGCAGTTGGGGCCCAGCATCCGGACGCCGGGGAAGTCGCGCTTCAGCCGGTTGTAGAAGAGGGCCTCGTCGTGGGCCGGCACGCCCTCGGTGATGCCGACGATGAACTCGACGCCCCCCTCGGCGGCCTCGATGACGGCATCGTGGACGCCGGGTGCGGGGATGAAGATGCACGAGGCGGTGGCACCTGTGGCCTCGACGGCGTCGCCGACCGTGGCAAACACGGGCACCCCGTCGACATCGGTGCCCGCCTTCCTCGGATTGGTGCCGGCGACCACCTGTGTGCCGTAGTCGCGGTTGAGGAGGCCGTAGTAGCGGCCCTGGCTGCCGGTCAGGCCCTGGTAGACGACCTTGGTGGTCTCGTCGACGAAGATGGTCACAAGGCCGCCCCCCGGCTCGTCCCGGCCAGGGCGACGGCCTGTCGGGCCGCATCGAGCATCGTCGGCGCCATGTGCATCGACTCCGAGAGGTGCGGTTCGAGGATCGCCCGTCCTTCGTCGGCGTTCGTGCCGTCGAGGCGGACGACGATCGGCGACCGCATGTCGACCCGGCCGATGGCCTCGACGATGCCGTTGGCGACCTCGTCGCCCCGGGTGATACCGCCGAAGATGTTGATGAAGATGGACCGGACAGCCGGGTCGTTGTTGATGACCTCGAGCGCCCCGGCCATGACGTCAGCGTTGGCGCCACCACCGATGTCGAGGAAGTTGGCCGGGCTGCCCCCCACCTGGTTGACGACGTCGACCGTCGACATGGCGAGGCCGGCACCGTTGGCGATCACCCCGACGGACCCGTCGAGTCCGACGTACTGGAGGCCCTTGGCGTGGGCGGCGGTCTCGCGCTCATCGCGGGTCTGGGTCCCGTCGAACTCCGCATACGACTCGTGCCGGAACACCGAGTTGGCGTCGAGGGTGACCTTGGCGTCGAGGACGTGGACCCGGCCGTCGTCGGTGAGGATCAGTGGATTGATCTCGACGAGGTCGGCGTCGCCGTCCACATACGACTCGTAGAGCCTGCCGAGGATGTCGACGGCGCCCTCGACGGCGGCCTCGGGCAGGCCGGCAGCCGCCACCCAGTCTCGTGTCGTGGCCTCGTCGAGGCCGTCAACGGGGTCGACCCAGATCTTTGCGATGGCGTCGGGGTTCTCGTCGGCGACCGCCTCGATCTCGACGCCACCCTCGACGGAGAGCATCCCGAGGTGCTTCTTGGCGGACCGGTCGAGGGTGAACGAGGCGTAGTACTCCTCGGCGATGTCGGAGGCCTGTTCGATCCAGACCCGACCGACGACGTGGCCCGAGATGTCGAGGCCGAGGATGTTGCCGGCGTGTTCGCGGACGTCGTCGAGGGTGGCGGCGAACTTGACTCCGCCGGCCTTGCCCCTGCCGCCGGTGTGGACCTGGGCCTTGACCATGACGGGCGTTCCGAGCCGTTCGGCGGCCGCCACAGCCTCGTCAACGGTGAAGGCGACCTCCCCCGGCGAGATGGGCATGCCGTACCTGGCGAAGAACTGCTTGCCCTGGTATTCGAAGAGGTCCACCCGTATCTCCCGTGGTCGTGAAGTCCGGGCGTAGCCCGCCCCGCCGTTGCGGCGATACTAGGCAGGCGCTGCATCGGCCCCTCCACCCGGATGTCGTTGCAGCCGTCACACCCGCCCAGCATCGGAGGAGCCGTGCCCGTCGCCCAAGGCGTCACGATCGACACCCGACGAGCCGTCATCGTCGGGCTGGCGGGCATCGCCTCGGCAATCGGCATCCTGGTGCTGATGCTCTGGATGGCCGGCACCAACGATGCCATCGACGTGCGCCTCGGCGACAGCGACTTTCGGGGCATCGACGCCGCCAACCTGTCGACCGAGATCGCCGACAACGGGCCGGTGGCGTTCCCCGACCTGGTCGGCCGGGACCGCCCGATCTGGGTGGTGCACGAAGGCACCGACCCGGCGACCGGGTGGGCCTCCTTCTTCGCCCGGGTTCCCGCAAAGAGCGCCGACTGCCTGGTGCAGTGGGACGCGAATCGGAACGTCTTCGTCGACTCGTGCGACGCCACCACCTTCCCGCCCGATGGGGACGGCCTCGAGCAGTTGGCCTGGCGGGTCCTCGACGGCGAGTTGCGCATCTCGATCAACACCCCGGAGGACGGCTCATGACGGAACGGCTCTACCTGCGCGACGCCGACCTGAGGTCCTTCGGGGCCACGGTCGTCTCCGTCGACGACGACCGCGTCGAGTTGGACCGCACCGCCTTCTACGCCACCAGTGGCGGCCAGCCCCACGACACCGGACACCTGGTGTGGGCCACCGGCGCCACTGCCGTGCTCGACGTGCGCTCCGACGGGGACCGGGTGCTCCACACGCTCGCCGGACCGATCCCCGAGGTCGGCACGACCGTCACGGGCGAGGTCGACGACGGGCGCCGACGCCACATGATGCGCACCCACACCGCCATGCACATCCTGTGCGGGGTCATCTGGCGGGACTGGATGCGGGTGGTGACCGGAGGGAACATGGATGCCCTGTCCGGTCGGATGGACTTCGAGTTCGTCGAGTTGCCCGAGGGGTTCGCCGGACGCCTCGAGGAACTCTGCAGCGCCGAGATCGCCGCCGACCGGCCGGTCGAGGTCTCGTTCCTCGACCGGGGCGAGGCGGTCCTAGACCGCGACCTCATCCGCACCAAGGTGAACCTGATCCCCGACTACGTCACCGAGATCCGCGTCGTGGACATCGTCGGACTCGACAAGCAGGCCGACGGCGGCACGCACGTCTCGTCGACCGGCCAGGTGGGACGCCTCGAGGTCACCAAGACCGAGTCGAAGGGCAAGGGCTTCAAGAGGGTGCGCTTCGTCCTCCACGACGAGTGAACCCCGTTCCCTCAGGATTCTGTAGCACAATATTTGGTAACAGCGACATCTAAGGAGCTCCGTCATGAGCAGTACCACATTCGAATGCGCCAAGTGCCGCCACCGAGAGGCCGAGACCGGTGAGATCCGTACCACCGGGTCTGGCTGGTCCCGGTTCTTTAACCTCCAGAACAACAAGTTCGGCTACGCAGCCTGTGCATCGTGTGGCTATACCGAGTTCTACAGAATGGACAGTGGCGGTAAGGGCATGGCGATCCTCGACATCCTCGGCAACTGAACGACCAACTCCAATTTCTGATCAGGAGGTAGCCCTGTCCGACCCTGGGCCGGCGCGTCGTTGGCACGACCTCGACGCCCTGCGGGGCTTCGCCATGCTGCTCGGCATCGGCCTGCACGCTTCGCTGGCCTTCTTCCCCTCGTTCTGGCCCGCACAGGACAGGGGCGCCAGCGACGGCGGTGGGTTCGACTGGTTCCTGCACGCCGTCCACGGCTTCCGGATGCCCTTGTTCTTCCTGCTCAGCGGATTCTTCACGGCGATGCTCTGGCGGCGGCGCGGAACGGTGGCACTCGTGCTCCACCGGGCGCGAAGGATCGTCCTGCCCCTGGCCCTGGGCATGATCACGATCGTCCCAGCCGTGGATTGGGTCTCCGAACGAGCGACGCAGGGGAGCATCGACAACTGGGCAATGGGCGCCGCAAAGGAGGGCGACATCTGGTTGCCGGTCCTGTTGGGCCAACCTGACGCTGTCCCGGTGGCGGTCGCCAACGGCGCCGACGTGGACGTTCGCGGCGACGACATGGACAGGCCGCTCCACCTCGCAGCCTTCATGGACCTGCCCGACGTGACGCAGGAACTGCTGGACGCCGGGGCCGACTACCGCCTGACGAACAAGGACGGCTCCACCCCACTGGTGGTCGCCGTATGGGTCGGCTCGGACCAGGTCGCCGACGTGCTCGTGGCGGGCGGTGCCGCCGACATCCGGGCCGACGACCAACAGTGGCAGGACATCGAGTGGTTCGGCCAGGGCGCCCTATTCAAGCAGCTGGTCCTGGAACCCGAAGTCGAAGACGAGACCGGCCTCGACTCGTGGATCGACCAGTTCCACCACCTCTGGTTCCTCTGGTTCCTCTGCTGGCTGGTCGCCGGCTTCACCCTGATCGCACCACTGGCCGACGAGGTAGGCAACAGCATCACATCGGCGAAGGTGCGGCGGCGCCTGCTCTGGATCGCATTCCCGTTGACGCTGGCCCTCCAGGCCCGGATGGGAGACTCGGGCGCCTACGAGGCCTTTGGCCCGGACACCTCGACGGGCCTCCTTCCCGCAGCCCACGTGCTCCTCTACTACGCAGTGTTCTTTGGCTACGGCGCCGCAGCGTTTGGCGCCCGCACCGACGACGGCGAACCGCTGATCGACCGTCTCGGCCGGTACTGGCCGATCGTCCTCCCGGCGACGGTCGTAGTGGTCCTCCCCCTGGCAATCGGGGCCACCTTCGGCGACGAGCCGGACCGGTGGAGCCCTGTGGTCCTCCAGGCCCTCTACGTCTGGGGTATGACGTTCGGCCTGATGGGATTGTTCCGCCGGCTCCTCTCCGGCGAGCGCTACTGGGTGCGCTACCTGTCGGACGCCTCCTACTGGATGTACCTCCTCCACCTGCCGCTCGTGATCCTCGCCCAGGACTGGATCCGCGACTGGAACATCCCCCGGATCCCGAAGTTCCTGGCGATCTGCTGGGGCGTGAGCGGCCTGCTCCTGCTCACCTACCGCTACCTGGTGCGCTACACCCCCATCGGCACCCTCCTGAACGGCCCCCGGACGCGTCCGGAGCCGAGCCCGGCCGTTGCAGGAACGATTGACGGCTCCTGACCTGTAACGCGTCGAGGTGTGCCAAGATCGCCGGATGGCCGACAACGGACGACTCCGGGGCAAGGTTGCGCTGATCACCGGCGGGGCACAGGGCATCGGGCGTGAGAGTGCCCTGCTGTTCGCTTCCGAGGGGGCGCAGGTCGCCGTCGTCGACCTGAACCTCGACGGCGCCACCGCCGTGGCCGGCGAGATCACGGCAGCCGGCGGCGAAGCGATCGCAATCGGTGCAGACGTCTCGGTGGATGCAGACGTCGCAGCCATGGTCGCCGGAACGGAGGAGGCCTTCGGCGCCCTCCACATCCTGTTCAACAACGCCGGGATCATGCACCACGACGATGGCGACGCCCAACAGACGACCGACGAGGTCTGGCAGCGGACCATCGACGTCAACCTGAAGGGGGTCTGGCTGGGTTGCCGACACGGCATCCCCGCACTCCGGCGTACAGGCGGCGGCTCCGTCATCAACACGGCCAGCTTCGTCGCGATCGTCGGAGCTGCCACGCCACAGATCGCCTACACGGCGTCGAAGGGCGGCGTCCTGGCGATGACCCGCGAACTGGCAGTCGTCCACGCCCGGGAGGGCATCCGCGTCAACGCCCTCTGCCCCGGCCCGTTGCGCACCGAACTCCTCATGTCATTCCTCGACACCGAGGAGAAGAGGCAGCGACGCCTGGTCCACGTCCCGATGGGTCGGTTCGGCGAGGCCGGCGAGATGGCCCAGGCCGCCCTGTGGCTGGCCTCCGACGAGTCCTCCTACACCACTGGTGCGGACTTCGTGGTCGACGGCGGCCTGACCGCCGCCTACGTCACACCCGAGGGCTGACGGGCGGATCCCCCGGCCTACGCGGAGCCGGGCAGGTCCAGGAACAGCGCCTGGAGCAGGAGCGCCTCGTTGGGGTTCCGGACCAACTCGCCACCGACCCGGGTGATCCGTACCGTGGCATCCATCGCCGAAGACCGACCACCGACCGCCAGGTCCCGGTAGCGGCGGGCCAGCGTCGCCAGGCCGAAGCGGAACTCGTCGTCGCGGAAACGACGAACCTCGCGTCGCTGCCGCTCCTCGAGTTGGCGTCGGCCCGACCCCCGGATCCCGAAGGCCTTCTCCTGCTCGGCCATGTCGACGGCCTCAAGCTCGTGGCGGGTGGTGAGGGATCGCTGGCCATCGTCGATCAGCGAACGCAGCTCCTCCACCAGGACCGCGACGGCGGCCCCTGTGCCGTCGATCCGGTCGGGCACCGACCACCAGGCGTCGCGACGATCCTGCAGGGTCGGGTCGTCGGCGAGGAGGCGGGCCCGGTCGAGGCTGCCGGCCGAGGCGACCGCCAGGTGGGCTGCACGCTCCGGATCCACGCCATCGGCGACGAGGACGGCGGCGACCGTCTCGTCGGCCAAGGGTGGCAGGTCCACGCGCACACAGCGCGAGGCGATCGTGATGTGCTCCGCCGGAACCTCCTCGGCCAGCAGGACGAAAACCACCGTGACCGGCGGCTCCTCGATCGTCTTGAGGAGGCTGGCAGCGCATTCGGGTTCTGCGGTGTCGAAGCGGTCGATGACCATCACCTTCCGATCGGCCTCGATCGGCGACCGGGAGGACTCGACGGTGATTCCCTCGGCGTCGGCCACCAGGAGTGCCCGACCGGGCGGAGACACCCAGACCAGGTCGGGATGCCGGCCGGCGCCGGCCAGGCGGCGGTGCCGATCGGCGTCGTCGCCCTCCGTCCCCCTGGCGAGGATCGAGCCGGCGAACGCCCGGGCTGCCGTGGCACGACCCGCTCCCGGTGGCCCGACGAACAGGTAGGCGTGCACGGGTGAGGCAGCGGCGGAGCGCAGGAAGCCGACAGCCTCCGCCTGTCCGACAACGGTCGCCCAGAGTTCCTCGTCGGTCATGCCAGCCGTTCGGCAACCGCCGCCTGCAGGCATCGGGCGACCTCGTCGATCGAGCCTCTGCCGTCAACGACGAGCCAGCGCTGCGGGTCGGCAGCGGCAAGGTCCCGGTATGCCGCAGCCACCCGGGCATGGAACTCCTCGCCCGCCTGTTCGATCCGGTCGAGGGAACGCTCCAGCCTCGACGCGGCGGAGGCAACATCGACGTCGAGCAACACGACGAGGTCGGCTTCGACACCGTCGACTGCAAATGCCGACACGGCAGCAACAGCTGCAACGCCCAGGCCGCGGCCGGCCCCCTGGTAGGCGAGTGAGGACCCGATGTAGCGGTCGGTGACGACGTCGTTTCCCCCGGCGAGTGCCGGTGCGACGACCCGGTCGACGTGCTGGGCACGGGCTGCGGCCATGAGCAGCGCTTCGGCCCGATCGCACGGAGCATCCCCGTCGGTTCCCAGGAGGAGGTCGCGGATCTGCTCTCCCAGGGGGGTCCCGCCCGGCTCCCGGGTGAACACGGCGCCGAGGGACTCGGCCAGCATCTGGGCCTGGGTGGTCTTTCCGGACCCCTCGCTCCCTTCGACGGCGATCAGGCGACCCGTCATGTGCGCTCCTCGGACAGGTCGCCGGCCCGCAGCGACGCCACCGCCACGACCCCAGCGACCAGGATGATGGCGGAGGCCAGCCAGAGGGTCAGCCGCACGCCGGGTACGTAGATGTCCAGGCCGAACACTTCGATGTTCCGCTCCCAGAACCGCTTCGACAACCGGTCGAGGGTCTCCTCGAGCAACGGCCCGAGGGCCAGGGCGAACAGCACACAGGTACGGACGAGGGTGTAGAGGGTCGCGAAGATACGGCCGCGCATGTCGTCACCGACATTCTCGTGGAGCAGCGTGAACCCCAGGACGTAGACGGTCCCGGCACAGATTCCGATCCCGAAGACCATGGTCACCGTGACGTGGATCCGGACGAACGACGCAGAGGCGGCGAGGAAGAAGGCAGCGGCGACCAGCGCCCACGTGAAGACCCGGGTCTTGTTCAGGCGGCGCTGGCTGAACGAGATGATCCCCACACCCGTCGCCACTCCGAGGCCGAGCGCGGTGATGAAGTAGCCGTACCCCGACTCGCCGGCGTCGAGGAGGTCAGTCGCGTAGATGGCGCCGAGCGGAACGAGCATGCCACCGCCGATCAGCCCGGTGGCCAGGCCCATGTTGACCGTCCGCACGACGGGGTTCTGGAAGGCGAACCTAAAGCCCTCGCGGAGTTCGTCGAGTGGGTGGGCCAGTTCCCGGCCCTGCGAACTGGCCGCTTCCCGTTCGTCCTTGGATCGGGCGGGAAGCGGCAACGTGAAGATCAGAAAGGCCGCGACGAGGAAGGTGAGCGAGTTGGCGTAGAACGCCAGGCCCTCCTCATCGAGCCTGAGGCCATCGGCCCAGGCCGAACTGAAGAGGGCGGTGGAGAGCCGGCCGAACACAACCATCAGGGCGGCGCCCAACGGGAACGTGCCGTAGGCCGCCACCACAGACAGGGAGTTGGCGGTGGTGAGGTTCTCCTCGGGAACGAGGTTCGGAACCGAAGCCTCCTTTGCAGGCGACCACAGCATCGTGAACGCCTCCAGCACCAGCGAAGCCAGGACCAGGCCCCAGATCGTGTCGACGAACGGCAGCGAGATCATCACCAGTGCCCGACACACGTCGCAGGTCACCATCACCCGCTTGCGGTTCCAACGATCGACGAGCACGCCGGCGATCGGACCGAAGAAGAAGCCCGGAATGATCCTGGCCGCCAGCACCATGCTCAGGGCGGCACCCTCGGACCCGGAACCGATCCGGATGGCGAGCAGGCTGATCGCAAGGAGGCCCAGCCAGTCTCCGGTGGCCGACACCACCTGGGCCAACCAGAGCCGGAAGAACTCGGGGGATCCGAACATCCGAACGTGGAGCGCCTCGCGGACGACCTCCTCGGGCTCGGTCAGGTCCGCACGAAACCTCGACCTCCGTCGCTTCCCGGGTTCAAGCGTGGCAGATTCGCCGGTCTCATCGGTCACACAAGCACTCTAGGTGAGGCTCGGTGTGTGCTCCCGAAAGCCGCTCGACGACTCAGGACTTCCGCCGCGGTGGCTTCCTGGCCGGGCCCTTCGCCCGGCGCTCGGCAAGGAGTTCGGCGGCCCGTCCGTCGCTGAGTTCCTCGACGGAATCCCCCCGCCGCAACGAGGCGTTGGTCTCGCCGTCGGTGACGTAGGGCCCGAACTGCCCGTCCTTCAGGAGGATCGGCTTCCCGCTGTGGGGATCGGTGCCGAGTTCACGCAGCGGCGGCTTGGCCCTGGCACGCCCGTACTTCTTGGGTTGGGCGAGGATGACCAGACACTCCTCGAGGGTGATCGTGAGCAATTGTTCCTCGTTGTCGAGGCTGCGGCTGTCGGACCCCTTCTTGAGGTACGGACCGAACCTGCCGTTCTGCACGGTGACCTCGACCCCGTCGACCGGATCGACGCCGACGGTGCGCGGCAGGCTCAGTAGTTCGAGCGCCTGATCGAGGGTGATGCGCTCGAGTGTCATCGTCTGGAAGAGCGAGGCGGTCCTTGGCTTGGGCTGGGACTCCAGTTCGGCGATCCGGTCCAACTCTGCGACCGCCTCGTCGACGGACGCGAACTCGTCCAACACCGTGAACAACGCCTCGAGGTTCTCGATGCGGTCCTCCTCGTCGGCGTCCCGCAACCCTTCGAGGTAGCCGGATGCCTCGAGGGAGGCCCGAAGGACGGCGGAGGCTCCTTCACCGACCCGACCACGCATCTCTTCTCGCAGTGTGAGGAAGGACCGGATCCCCTTCACCGCTGCGCCGGTCACGCCGGCCTCCTCTGCCTGCTCGAAGGCTGCGGCGAGGCCGATCCCGTGCTTCGCGGCGAAGTCGTCGAGGCACTCGAGGGCACCCTTGCCGACGCCCCGCTTCGGCGTGACGACGGCACGTCGGACGGCCTCGTCGTCGGGCTCGGCGGCAATGGCCCCCGCGTAGGCGAGGGCGACGCGCAGTTCCTTCTTGTGGAGCGGCTGGGCGAGGAGGCGGCCACCCGGCGAGGACGGCGACGGCCACGTGGGGAACCGGCCCAGCGAGACGTACGGCCCGAACTTCCCGGCCTTGGCGATCACCGGGAGGCCAGTCTCAGGGTCGTCGCCCAGGACCTGCTCGGTCGGCGTGTCGAGGAACTGGATCGCCCGCTCGACGCTGAGCTCGTCGGGAGCGAGGTCGTCGGGGATCGACGCCGTCCGGTCACCCACCTCGACGTAGGCGCCAAACTTGCCGTAGCAGGCGATCACGGGCACGCCCTCGTCCGTGGTGCCCAGCGGTACGGTGCTCACGCCCTTGGGATCGATGTCGCCCAGTCGGGTGGTGACCTTGGCCTTGAGCCCGATGTCTCCCTCCGAGCCGAAGTAGAAGGCGTGCAGCCATGGCACGGCCTCTGCGGCTCCGTTGGCGATCTCGTCGAGGTCGGCCTCCATCGTGGCCGTGAAGTCGTAGTCGATGAGCCGGGGGAAGTGCTGCTCGAGCAGCGTGGTCACGGCGAACGCGCTGAGCGTCGGCACCAGCGCCGAGCCCTTCCGCCACACGTAGTCCCGATTCTGGATGGTCTCCATGGTCGAGGCGTAGGTGGACGGGCGACCGACCCCGAGTTCCTCTAGCCGCTTCACGAGTGACGCCTCGGTGAATCGGGCCGGGGGCTGCGTGGTGTGCCCGTCGGGGGCTGCGTCGGTGACGGAGACCGCATCGCCGGTCGCCAGTTCGGGAAGCACCGACTCCTGGCCGCCTTCGTCCAATGACCCGTCCCGGGTCTCCTCGGCGGACTCGACGTAGACCCTGCGAAAGCCCTGGTGCGTGATCATGGTGCCGCTGGCACCGAGGAGCACCTGCCGGGCACCCGCTGCTCCCGAGAAGCGCACCTGAACGGTCTCGCCCACCGTGTCGGTCATCTGCGAGGCGACCGTGCGCTGCCAGATCATCTCGTAGACGCGGGCTTCGGTGGAAGGGAGTTCGGCGGCCACGTCGTCGGGGTGTCGGAAGCGGTCACCGGCCGGCCGGATCGCCTCGTGGGCCTCCTGTGCGCTGCGAACCTTCTTGACGTAGGTACGCGGCGCGTCGGGGAGGAACGCCCGGCCGAACCGCTCGGCGACCTCCGCCCGCGCAGCCCGTAGTGCGGTATCCGAGAGCGTCGTGCTGTCGGTTCGCATGTAGGTGATGTAGCCCTTCTGGTACAGGCCCTGGGCGGCGTGCATGGCGAGCGACGACGACAACCTGAGTCTGCGGCCCGCCTCCTGCTGGAGCGTCGACGTGATGAACGGCGCGGCGGGGCGTCGCCGGTAGGGCTTCGACTCGACCGAGGTGACCTCGACCGAGGCACCGCCAAGGCCATCGGCCAGTTCGGCGGCCGTCGCCTCGTCGAGCACGACGACCTCGTTCTTCAGGAGGCCGTCGTCAGCAAAGTCGCGGCCTACGGCGACACGCCGACCGTCGACCTCGGCGAGGGACGCCCCGAACGTGGTTCCGTCGCCGGCGGTGAGCGTCAGGTCCAGGTCCCAGTAGCCGGCGGCCACGAAGGCCATGCGCTCCCGTTCGCGCTCGACCACGATCCTCGTGGCGACGGACTGCACCCGCCCAGCCGAGAGGCCCGTGGTGATCTTGCGCCAGAGCACCGGCGAGATCTCGTAGCCGTAGAGGCGGTCGAGGATGCGGCGGGCTTCCTGGGCGTCGACGAGTTGCCGGTCGATCTCGCGGGTCTCCTGCAGCGCACGCTTGATCGCCCCCGGGGTGATCTCGTGGAACACCATTCTCCTGACCGGCACCTTCGGGTCGAGCACCTCGAGGAGGTGCCAGGCGATCGCCTCGCCCTCACGGTCCTCGTCCGTGGCGAGGAAGAGTTCGTCGGCGTCGGCGAGGAGCTTCTTCAGCTTCTGGATCTGGTCCTTCTTCCGCGGGCTGATGACGTAGAGCGGCTTGAAGTCGTTGTCGACGTCGATGCCGAGGCTGGCCCAGGGTTCGCCCTTGTAGGCGGCCGGGACATCGGCGGCCCGCACCGGCAGGTCGCGGATGTGTCCGATCGATGACTCGACGACGTATCCCTTGCCCAGGTAGCCGGCGATCGTCTTCGCCTTGGCGGGCGATTCGACGATGACGAGTGCGTAGCTCATGGCGTGGGTCCCGGTGCGGTCATGGAGATCATCCTGGTCACGTCCCCGGTGGCGGGCGGTCGACGTCGGCGGCGGGCTGGATGTCGGCCGGCTTCGACCGGTAGAGGACCACGGATCCGATGACTGCCGCAACCACCGAAGCGAAGAGCACGCCGATCTTGGCCTCGTCCTGGAGCATGACGGTGTCGTAGGCGAGGCCTGTGACGAACAACGAGACCGTGAAGCCGATGCCGGCTATGGCGGAGATGCCGAAGATGTGGCGCGGCGCAGCACCTGCCGGCAGTGCGCTGAGGCCCAGTCGGACTGCGAGCAGCGTGAACAGGGCGATGCCGGTGATCTTGCCGACGACGAGGCCGAACACGACGCCGAGGGTGACCGCCGAACCGGCGGCATCGCCCAGTGAGTCGCCGCTGATCTCGATGCCCGCATTCGCCAGGGCGAACAAGGGGATGATGACGAGGCTCGTCAGAGGGTGCAGCAGGTGTTCGATGCGCTCGGCGACCGACACCGACTCGCCGAGCAGGAACCCGGCCCGGCGCACGGACTCGGCATCGACGTCACCGTCGACGATCGGCCGCACCGCTTCAGCGGCTTGGTCGAGGCCGGTCAGCGGTCGGGCGGGCGCCAGGAGGCCCATCGCCACGCCGGCGAGGGTGGCGTGGATGCCCGACTCGAACGTGGCATACCAGAGCACGAGGCCGAGCCCGACGTAGACCGGCGTGAACCACACCCGCAACTTGGTCAGCGCCCGAACGGCGACGATGACCGCTAAGGCGAGGAACAGCCATTCGGTGGCGAGCTCGCCGGTGTAGAAGATGGCGATCACGACGATGGCGCCGATGTCGTCGACGATCGCAAGGGTCAGGAGGAAAACCTTCAGCGGCGTCGGAACGCGGCTCCCTAGCAGCGAAAGCACGCCGACGGCGAAGGCGATGTCGGTCGCCATGGGGATGCCCCATCCGGAGGAGGCATCGCCGCTCGAGTTGAAGGCGAGGAAGATGAGTGCGGGCACGACCATGCCACCGAGTGCAGCCACGGCGGGGAGGAGCGCAGCCCGCCGCTCACGCAGCTCGCCCGCGACCAGCTCCCGCTTGATCTCGAGGCCGACCACGAAGAAGAAGAGGACCATCAGGACGTCGTTCACGAAGTCGACGAGCGTCAGCGGGCGACCATCGTGCTCGAGCGAGAACCAGTCGCCCACCGAGAATTCGATCTCGGAGTGCCAGAAGGCCTGGTAGCCGGCCGACCAGGGGGAGTTGGCCCACGCCAGGGCGACGACCGTCGCTACGACGAGGACGATGCCGCCGGCCGCCTCGATGCCGAGGAAGCGCAGCATCGGTCGCCCGATGACCCGGGCGAGCGGTCGATCGCTTCCGAGCCAGGTCAGCGAAGTGGGTGGAGTGCGTCGGGCCATAGTTGATTCGGGTCGTCTTGGGGTGGTGAGCGTCGGGCACCGTAGTGGTCGTGGCGCGCGGTGCCACCGATCAGGTCTCGTCCCCGGTGGCGAGGAAGCGGATGACGAGGCGCACGGCAGTGCCGTCAACGCTCGTCTCGATGGTGGTCTCGTCGGCCAGCCGGCGCATCAGCGAGATGCCCAGGCCCGACTCGTACTCGAGGCGTTTCGGCGATTCGGCGTCGGGAAGGAAGCGGACCTCGTCGGGATCGAAGCCGGCGCCACGGTCGTTCACCTCAATCTCGATCTGCTCGGCCGCCAGGTTGCAACGAACGACGATCCGGTCCTCGACCCCCGCAGCAGCCTGGGCATAGATGGCGTTGGTCGCCGCCTCCGAGACCGCCAGGCGGAGGTCGGCGATCCGTTCGGCGTTGAGGCCGGAATCGACCGCCGCCGCCTCGCCGACGACGGTGCGAACCAACTGGAGGTACTCCGCCCGTGCGGGGATCAGGAGCTCGACGATGCCCTTCGCCGTCACGCCGACGCACCCACTGCAGCGTCCACGGACCCGTGCAACTCGAACACCCGGTCCAGGTCGCACATCTCGAAGACCCGTTGGAGCCTGGGTTCCGGGCACACCAGGACCAGCTCGCCATCGTGGCTCCGGACCCGGCGCAGGGCGCCGATCACCGCTCCCAGGCCGGTGGAGTCGATGAAGTCGACGGCGGCAAGGTCGAGCACGAGCCGGGCGTCGCCGGCGGCGACCAATTGCGCCACCTCCTGGCGGAGCCTGGGGGCACCGGCCATGTCGAGGTCGCCTCGGAGCACCAGAACGGTCCATGGATTCCGCGAGATGCGATGGAACTCGAGGTGCACGTGGATCCCTCCGCCTCGGTGCTGGCACGATGGTCGAGGCCCACGCTACCGAACGGGTGCTCCCACTCGAGGCCACACCCGGCGCGAATCGACGGCCTCGCGGCGCATCGTCGCCGACGCCGTGACCGGAATCTCGGGCAGGAGCGCACCCACAAGCGGCACGTCTGTCGGATCCCGATAGGTGACGGCGACCGTGGCGAGGTCCCCGTCGATGCGCAGGTCGACATCGGTGGCACTCGGCGCCAGCCCCGACGAGCCCACCACGGCCTCCCGCACCCGCTCGAGGTCGCCGCCCACCGCAGCGACCCTGACGCCCTCCCGGGCAGCGTGGTGGACGAGCACGAGGCTGCGCACCACGAGGCCCACCTGGACGAGGAAGAGGGCCAGCACGACGAGGACCGGTACGACGAGCACCAGTTCGACCGTCGCCTGGCCCCGTTCGTCCCGAAGCCGACGGCGCACCTATCCGACCTTGCTGATGAGCGAGTTCAGGACCCGGTCGAACAGCCGCGTGATGCGGTCGGTCCCGGTCGCCCAACTGGTGACGAGGATGGCGATCGTCGCAGCGCCGAGGATGAGGAGCACGTACTCGGCGGTGGTCTGACCACTGTCGTCGAGGCCGCCCTCCTGAGTCCGTCGTTGCTGGAACGTCGCGAGTCGGCAGTGGACGGGGACCACGACCCACCGCAGGATGGCTCGTTGCATAGACACCTCCCAGGTGTCGGATGGCGGAGGCGGCAATGCCGCAAGGCGGAGGCATGGGCCTCAGAGGCCCAACTCGAGGTTTCCGAAGGCGTCGAGCACCATCGGGACGACCGACAGGAGGATGAAGGCGGGCATGACGCAGAGGGCGAGGGGGAAGAGCATCAGGACCGGAACCCTCCTGGCCCGGGTCTCGGCTCGACGACGGGCGGTGGCCCGCAGATCGACGGCCGCCGCCTCGAGGGCGGGACCGATGGGCGCACCGAGGCGGATTGAACCGACAAGCGCCGAGACCAGCGGACGACCCGGCTCGCCGAGGAGCGGGCGTAGCCCGTCGACCTCCTGTGCAAGGGGCGCCCCCCGATCCGACCGGTCGAGCACCTCCCCGAGTGCCGCCGACACGGGCCCCTGTCCACGGGATGCAGCCTCGAAGAGGGCGTTCCCGACCGGGAGTCCGGCGACCACACCCATCCGGATGAGGCCGACGACCCACGGGAGCTCGGCCAGCACCGCACGGTCGCGCCGGCGCCCGTCGATTCGGCGACGAAGGGCCGGGAGGGCACCGACCAGCGATCCCACTACGACTGCAGGAACGGGGTGCACGACGATCGACCCGAGGATGACCAGGAAGACGACCCCGACACGCCGGTCAGCGGCCCGACCCCCGAATGCGTCCCGACCCACGAGTCGACCCAGGCGGGCGACAGGGTCACCGCGTCGCGACCGGGCCACGACACCCGGTCTCGGCGACGACGGCGGGCGCCGGGACGGGGCGGCCCCCACCCTCGCCGCGACGACCAGGACGCCGAGGACCCAGGCGGCGGCGATCAGCCCCATCAGGCGGCACCGGGACGGGTGATGCGCCACATCCACCAGAGGCCGACCGCATCGAGGCCGAGGCCCAGCAGCACGAGGAGCGGACTGGCCCCGCTGAGGAAACTTCCTGAACGGAACGGCGACGTGAGCACGGCGAACCCGAGGGGTGCCAGGCAGACGACGGCCGCCGATGCCCGGGCCTGCGTGGCCAGGGCCCGCGACTCGGCAACCACGGCCTCCTCGTCCCGCATCGAATCGGCGACCGATGTGAGCAGGGTGACCGGCTCGCCGCCGGCCACCAGTGCCAGGTCGACCACTGCCACGACGAGCCCCACCCTGGTCCCAGGGCGACGGGACTCCCAGCGCCGGAGCGCCTCGCCGACGGGCGCCCCCAAATCGACGTCGATGGCGACCTGGCGCAGGTCCCTGGCCAGGGGTCCTTCGAGGCGACCGGCATCGGCGAGTGCCTCCGTCAGGGTGGCGCCGGAGTGCAGCGAGCGGGCCAGATCATCGACGAAGTCCGGGAGGGCGGCGTCGATCCGGCGTGGCGACGACCGCCACCTGTCGATCCACGCCTCGCCGGGCCGGATCGTGCCGGACCCCGTAGTCGCGTCCACCGGCAGGGTTCGCACCACCGCCCTCGGGGAGACCAGAGCGAAGACGACGGCGAGGAGCGCTCCGACAGCCGGCCAGGCCGGAGTCACCGTCCCCACCTGCCGGAGTGGGGCTCCGGATGGATCGGCTCGCCGTCGACGACCACCGGTCGGAACGGGGGCTGCTCCCCCGGGGGGCGCACCTCGATGACGTCGGACACCAGCCGCGAGGCCCCCTGCCGGGCCATGTGGACCACGAGGTCGACGCTTCCGGCAACGAGTGAGTCCGCGACCCCGGGCGAGAGGCCCGGTGCCGCCAGCAGGACCATGGTGGACAGGCGCCGCAGCGCATCCGTTGCGCTGTTGGCGTGGCAGGTCGAGAGTGAGCCATCGTGTCCCGTGTTGAGCGCCTGGAGCATGTCGAAGGCCTCGGCGCCGCGGACCTCGCCGACGACGATCCGGTCGGGCCGCATCCGCAGCGCATTTCGAACGAGGTCGCGGACCGTGACCTCGCCGACTCCCTCGCAGTTCGGGGACCGGGCCTCGAGCCGCACGACGTGCGGTGTGGCGAGCGCCAGCTCGGCGGCGTCCTCCACGGTGACCAGACGCTCCGTGGGATCAACCGCCGCGGTCAGCGCGGCAAGGAGGGTCGTCTTGCCCGAGCCGGTGGCACCGCTGACGATGATGTTCGCCCGATCGGCGACCATGTGCCCGAGGAGCAAGGCGACCTCCGGTACGGCCAGGTCGGCCAGGGTGAACCGGCGCTCGCCGAAGCGGCGGATCGTCACGCACGGGCCGTCGATGGCGATCGGGGGCACGACGACGTTCACGCGCGAACCGTCCGCCAGTCGGGCGTCCACCCAGGGGCTGGAGCGGTCGACCCGGCGCCCACTGGGGGCAATGACCCGTTCGACCAATCGCTGGACCTCGGCGTCGTCGAGGCGAATGTCGGTGGCCTCGAGGCGCCCCGAACGCTCGATGAAGACGAGACCCGGCCCGTTGACCATCACCTCGCTCACCGCCGGATCCGCCAACAGCGGCTGGAGCGGACCGAGCCCGGTGATGCGGGCCATGACGGCGGCAACTGTGGCGTCGCGCTCGCCGACGCCGAGGAGCGGCTCCCGTCGTGCCACCAGGGCCTCGACGATGGCCATCTGGTCGCCACCCGGTGCAGCCGCCAGGAGGTCGAGCGCCTCGGCGTGCACGGAGGCAGCCAGGCCGGTGGCCACGGCACTCACGCTCCCTCCCTGACACCCCGGAGCAGCGACCGGGGAACCCGGCGTGCGAGCAGCCCGGAGTCCACAGCCCGTGCGATCGAAGGATCGAGGGGGATGCGCATCGTCACCGGCGATCCCACGACCGCCTCGACATCGAGCCGACCGAGTGCACGCCCCGGCTCGACGACGAGGGCGACCTCCGTCGGACGCCGCACCTGGGCGGGGAGGCGCCGAAGGGACAGGTAGCAGGCCCGGGTGACGAAGATTGACCGGGCGGCCCGCCCGACCAGGGCGTCGAGGAGTGCGTCGGGGACCCGGGAGGTACCAAGGTCACCTGCATCGACGATGAGCGGGTCGTCACACTGCACCAGGTGGTCGGCCAGGGCGGCGACGCGCTCCGCCTCAGCCTGGTGCCAACCCGAGGTGCCGAGGGCGACCAGTCGGGTGCCCCCGGGAACGTCAACGCCGAGCCGCTCGAGCGCCTCGGGGCCCGGACCGTCGGCCGCCGAGCACCAGTCGGTGATGCCCGGCCCGGCTCCCTCCACTCCGAGCACCGCCGGTAGGTCGCCGGCAAGGTCGATGAGGAGCGGACGACCACCCCGACGGGCGACGACGAGGGCCAGCCCAGCGGCCACCACGGTGGTCCCCGATCCGCCCTTGAGCGACCAGCACACATTCATTCGGTTCTCCCTGCGCGGGGCATCGACCGGGGAAGGCCAGGGGGAGTCAGGGAAACCGGGGGAAGAGTTCGGCCCGGGGGCGAACGGTCGGCGGTACCGAGCCGTGCCGGACACGTTAGCGATCGCGCCCCGGGCCAGCAACGGCGTCCTTCTAGGCTCGCCCACATGGAAGCTGCCTTCTTCGACCTGGACCGGACGGTCATCGCCCGTGCATCGTTGGCGGCCTACGGCCCGGTGCTGCGCAAGGAGGGCTACCTCAGCGTGCCGATGGCGCTCCGGGCTGCCTGGGGACAGGTCGTGTACCGCTTCTTCGGTGCCGACGACGAGTCGATCGACCGGGCACGTCGTACGGCCCTGCGCCTGGCTGCCGGCTGGGAGCAGGACGGGCTGCGAAGGATCGCACGCGACCACCTGGCGGAGGTCATCGAGCCGATCGTCTACGACGAGGCGCTCGAACTCATCGACCAGCACCGGGAGGAGGGCCGACTGGTCGTCCTCGTCTCGGCTGCACCCGTCGAGATCGTCGAGCCACTCGCCACCCACCTCGGCATCGACGAGTTCGTGGCCACCACGCCGGAGGTCGACCCGGAGGGCCGCTACACCGGCGAGGTCGAATTCTCGGCCCACGGCGAAGGCAAGGCCGAGGCGATGTCCCGGCTGGCCGAGGACCGTGACCTCGACCTTGGGGCGTCGTGGGCCTATTCGGACTCGGTGAGCGACCTGCCCATGCTCGAGGCGGTCGGCAACCCGGTGGTCGTGAACCCCGACCGGCAGCTGCGTCGCCTCGCCGAGGATCGTGGATGGCCGGTACTCGAGTTCGACCGACCCGTGGCGCTCGGCGACCGCATCCCGCTGGATCGCAGGTGGGGGGCGGTCACTGCCCTGACGCTCATGCTCGCGCTGGCAGCGTGGGCCGGCGTTCGCCGCACCCGACGGGGGCCCCGGGCCATGGACGCCGGGGACTCCGAAATCAGATCGAGCGGACCTTCTTGACCGCCACGGCGATCAGGGCTCCGAGAACGGTCAGCATCAGCAGTTTCTTCACGGTGGCCATGATACGCAGCACGGTCGGGACGCGCACCGGCGGGGAGTGAGGGAAGCGTCGTCGGGTTAGCGTCGGTCCCGGAGGTGTCTGAGTACCTGGTGGGCTCCCCCGCCTTCAAAGCGGGTGGGACGGGCGATCCCCGTCCGGCGGGTTCGATTCCCGTCCACCTCCGCCAATCCGGCCCCGACGGGGGCCGACCGGCCGATGCTTCCGGCAGCTCAGACGGCCAGCAGGTCGCGGGCGCCGGTGTCGGTGCTCGGGTGCCGCAACTTCGACATGGCCCGTGCCTCGATCTGGCGGATGCGCTCACGTGTGAGGTTGAAGTGTTCGCCGACCTCCTCGAGGGTGCGCGGCTCACCTCGGTCCAACCCGAAGCGGAGCTTCAGGATCTCGCGCTCGCGCTCGTCGAGCGGGGCGAGCAGGCGGCTGATCTCCGCGGGAAGCAGCGCCGTAGCGGCCCGCTCGAACGGCGATTCGGCCGCCCGGTCCTCGACGACGTCACCCAACTCGGCGTCACCGTCCTCGCGGAGCGGCTCACTGAGCGACAGCGGCTCAGCGGCGAAGCGGAGGGCCTCGGTGACCTTCTCCTCTGGCATCTCGACCTCGGCGGCCAGTTCGGACAGAGTGGCCGGCCGGCCGTATCTGTGCTCGAGGCGGGAGCGGGCCTTCTGGAGGCGGGCCAGCGTGTCACCGGCGTGCACCGGAAGCCGGATGGTGCGTCCGGTGTTGGCGATGCCGCGGGTGATGGCCTGGCGAATCCACCAGGTGGCGTAGGTCGAGAACTTGAAGCCCTTGCGCCAGTCGAACTTCTCGACAGCGTGCATCAGGCCGAGGTTTCCCTCCTGGATGAGGTCGAGCAGCGGGAGTCCGGACGCCTGGTACTTCTTGGCGATCGAGACGACGAGCCGGAGGTTCGACTGGACGAAGGTTCGCTCCGCCTCGTCGCCGTGCCGGATCGCCCGACGGAATTCGCGCCGCTTGGCGGGGGCCAAGTTGTCGCCGGCCTTGTCCATCTCGGACCTGGCCGCGACACCGCCCTCGATCTGCTGGGCGAGCCTGACCTCGCCCTCCTTGGTCAGGAGGGGGTACTGGCCGATATCAGTGAGATACAGCCGGACGAGGTCTTCCTCGTCCCGTTCGACCCGATCCTTCGCCAATCTCCGCCTCCTCCTTTGTCGGAAGGCCCCCTTGCGGTGGCCCCCTCCATTGCCTCCCCGGGACGCTCGCCGGATCCCTCGACGTCCTCTCGGACACACCTCAGGCCGCTCCGGCATCGCCCTCACCGTTCGTCGGCCACGCTATCGACGGCCCTGCCGACCACAACTCGCGAGCGTGACCTCCGTCACGATTCCGCGCAGTTCCGATTCGGGCAGCTACCGGGACGATCAGCCCCGGTAGCGGTTGACGACAGGCATCCGCCGGTCCCGGCCGAACCCCTTGCGCGTGACCCGGGCACCGTGCGGCGTCTGGCGTCGCTTGTACTCGGCACCGTCGACCAAGCGCACGACCCGGTCGACCAACTCGGCGTCGAAACCGTCGGCCACGAGCTCGGCCCTGGTGCGATCGCCCTCGATGTAGGCCTCGAGCAGCGGGTCGAGCACGTCGTAGGGCGGCAGGCTCTGGTCGTCGCGCTGGTCGGGCCGCAACTCGGCCGACGGCGGCTTGGAGAGGATCGAGTCGGGGATCACCGGACCCCCGCCGTAGAGCACCGCCTGAACGTTGCGCCAGCGGCACAGGTCGTACACCGTCGTCTTGTAGACGTCCTTGATGGAGGCGTAGGCACCGGCGGTATCACCGTAGAGGGTCGAGTAGCCGACAGCCGACTCGCTCTTGTTGCCCGTGACCAGGACCAGCCAGCCGTGGGCATTCGAGAGCGCCATCAGCAGCACGCCCCGGATGCGGGCCTGCAGGTTCTCGTCCACCAGTCCGTCTCCCAGGTCGCCAAGCGACGCATCGAGGATGCCGCGCAACGCCACATGGGCATCCTCGATGGGGATGGTCCGGCCGTCGAGTCCCTGTTCGGCGATGAGCGACTCGGCGTCGGCGACCGAGTGGTCGCTCGAGTACCGGGACGGCATGAGCACGGCATGGACGTGGTCGGGACCGAGGGCGTCGGCGGCGATCGTGGCGACGAGTGCGGAGTCGACACCGCCGGACAGGCCGATGCAGATGTCGGTGAAACCGCTCTTGACGACATAGTCGCGGGTGGCGGTGACGAGTGCGCCGTACAGCTCGGCCATCGGCTCGAGGGGCGGGACGGGCGGCGGCACCGCATGGTCGGCACGGTCGACCGTCCCGGAAACCTCCACGACCGGGAGACCGGCTTCTGAAGCCGGCACCTCGGGAACGTCGACGTCGACGACCACGACCGCCTCGTCGAACCGGGGCGCCCGGGCCACGATGGCGCCCGACGGGTCGGCCACCATCGACCCCCCGTCGAAGACGAGCTCATCCTGGCCGCCCACCAGGTTCACGTACACGAGGGGGCGGCCGGAGGAGGTGGCGGTGGCAACGATGGTGGCCTCCCGTTCGGCCAACTTGCCCTGGTGGTACGGCGAGCCGTTGATCGTCACCAGAAGTTCGGCGCCACCCTCGAGCAGCCGGTCGACCGATCCGTCGGCCACCCAGAGGTCCTCGCAGACGGCCACCCCGACGCGGACGCCGCCGATCCGGTACAGCTCCTGCGGTTCGGTTCCGGCCCGGAAGTGTCGGGCCTCGTCGAACACGCTGTAGTTGGGGAGTTGGCGCTTGTGGTACACGCCGGCCACGGAGCCGTGGCGGCAGACGGCGACGGCGTTGTGGACGCTGCCGTCCGGCCCGGGGTCGGCGAATCCGAGCACCAGGGCGCACCCGCCGCTCTCGGCGGCCAGCGCCTCCATGGCGGCACGGCTGTCGGCCACGAACCGCTGCTTGAGCACGAGGTCCTCGAGCGGGTAGCCGGTGAGCACCATCTCCGGGAAGACCGCCACGTCACAGCCGGCGACCTCGCCCAGGGCGGAGCGGACGCGCGCCACGTTGCCGTCGAGATCTCCGACGACGCTGTTCACCTGGACCAGCGCGACCCGCAGACGGTTCATGGAGGGAGCGTACCGACGGGGTCCCCGGGCAGCCGTGCCCGGACGCGTCACGGCCCCGGAGCGGACCCCGGGGCCGTGACGACTCTGAACGAGACGCCTAGGCGAGAGCCTCGCAGCAGGTGTTGGTGATCAGCCGGGTAACCACGTACGGGTCCATGTTGGCGTTCGGGCGACGGTCCTCGATGTAGCCCTTGCCGTCGAGGTGGACCTGCCAGGGGATGCGTACCGAGGCGCCGCGGTCGGAGACGCCGTAGTTGTATTGATCGAAGCGCTGGGTCTCGTGCTCGCCGGTGAGGCGCTCCTCAGTGCCCAGCCCGTAGCCGGCGAGGTGTTCCTCGATCTTGCCCTCGCCTCCCAACGACTCACAGGCAGCGATCACCGCGTCATAGCCCTCTCGCATCGCGTTGGTCGAGAAGTTGGTGTGGGCACCTGCGCCATTCCAGTCGCCCTTCATGGGCTTGGCGCTGAGCGTGGCGTCGACCTGGTAGTTCTCGGCGATGCGGTAGAGGAGGTAGCGGGCAACCCAGAGGTGGTCACTGACCGCAACCGGGTCGATTGGGCCGATCTGGAACTCCCACTGGCCGAGCATGACCTCGGCGTTGGTACCCGAGATGCTCAGCTCGGCCTCGATGCACGCCTGGGTGTGGTCCTCGACGATGTCGCGGCCAGCGATCTCGATGGCGCCGACGCCGCAATAGTAGGGCCCCTGCGGGGCGGGGTAACCCTCGATCGGCCAGCCCAGCGGACGATTCTCCCTGAAGAACGTGTACTCCTGCTCGATGCCGAACCAGGGCTCCTGGCCGGCGTACTTCTCGTAGGTCTCGACGCAGGCGGCACGGGTGTTCGTCGGATGCGGCGTCATGTTGCCGTCCGGAAGGCAGACGTCGGCCAGCACGAGGACGTCTTCGCCGCCGCGGATCGGGTCGGGACAAGTGAACACCGGGCGCAGCACGCAGTCGGAATTGTCGCCCGGGGCCTGGTTCGTACTCGAGCCGTCGAATCCCCAGATCGGGAACTCGGTCGTGCCGGCGTCGATGATCTTGGTCTTCGAGCGGACGTACGGCAGGGGCTTCGTGCCGTCGATCCAGATGTATTCGGCCCTGATCGCCATTGGTGTCAATCTCCAGTTCGGGGATGCGGCAGACGGCTTGGGCGTCCGCTGCGTCGATTTCGGGCCCGGAGGGTTCACCGGGGCCGGACACACGATGCCACATCGGCAGTTTCCCCACTGTTGCCCTTGTGTGAACGGTCTGTGAACGGATGAATGTCCTTTGGCGCGCGGGATCCCGGTGCCCCATGATGGTCACGTGGAGAACGACGCCGACCGCAAACGCGACTACGTACTGCGCACCGTCGAGGAGCGCGGGGTCCGCCTGATCCGACTCTGGTTCACCGACGTCCTGGGCCGCCACAAGTCGGTGGCAATCTCGCCGGCCGAGCTCGAGACGGTCTTCGACGAGGGCCTGCAGTTCGACGGCTCCTCGATCGACGGCTTCAGCCGGGTCCAGGAGAGCGACGTGCTGGCCGTGCCCGATCCCGGCACCTTCGAGTTGCTCCCCTGGGCCGACGAGGACGAGCCCTCGGGCATCATGTTCTGCGACATCACCCGGCTGGACGGCTCTGCGTTCCCCGGCGATCCCCGCCAGGTCCTGCGCCGCAACATCGGCCGCGCCCGGGAGGCAGGGTTCGAGATGTTCTGCGCCCCCGAGGTCGAGTTCTTCTACTTCGCCGACGGCAACGGCGGCGTGCCCCAGCCGCTCGATGGCGCCTCGTACTTCGACCTCACCACCGCCGACGTCTCGTCGGACCTCCGCAAGCGGACCCTGCACATGCTCGAGGCCCTGTCCATCCCGGTGGAGTACTCGTTCCACGAGGACAGCCCCAGCCAGCACGAGATCGACCTCCAGTACACCGACGCCCTGTCGATGGCCGACGCCGTGATGACACTGCGGCTGACCGTGAAGAAGATCGCCATGGAGCAGGGCGTCTACGCCACGTTCATGCCGAAGCCGCTCAACGGCGTCCAGGGTTCGGGCATGCACACGCACCTGTCGCTGTTCCATGACGGCACCAACGCCTTCCACGACTTCGACAGCGACGACGGCCTCTCGGCGGAAGGCCACGGCTTCATCGCCGGGTTGCTTCACCATGCCCGGGAGATCACCGCGGTCACCAACCAGTTGGTCAACTCGTACAAGCGGATCAACGAGGGCTACGAGGCCCCGCGCTTCATCTCCTGGGCCCGCAACAACCGCTCTGCGCTGGTGCGGGTGCCGATCATCAAGCCGGGCAAGACGCAGTCCACCCGGGTCGAATACCGGGTACTCGACCCGGCCTGCAATCCGTACCTGGCCTTTTCCGTGATCCTGGCGGCTGGGCTGCGGGGCATCAAGGAGGGCTACGAGTTGCCCGCCGAGGCCGTCGACAACCTCCACGAGCTCGGATCCGACGACCTGGCGTCACTCGGCGTGCGGCCGCTGCCGTCCAACCTGGCCGAGGCGCTCGACGAGATGGAGGCCTCCGAGCTCGTCCGGGACGCTCTGGGTGACCACATCTTCGAGTGGTTCCTCCGCAACAAGCGGGCCGAGTGGGACGAGTACCAGTGTCAGGTCACGCCGTTCGAACTGGAGCGCTACCTGCCGACCTGGTGACGGCAGGCTCCCGATGGACCCACTCCTCGTCTTCCCCGACCCGCCCCCGCCTGAACTAGCGCAGGCCCTCGACCTCGGTGGCTGGTCGTGGAAGTCCTGCGGGGATCCGGACGCCGCCATGGCCCAGGAGCCGGACGAGGGCTGGGCAGGGGCCGTCGTCGCCGCCGACGTCGACCCGGAGGCCGCCTTCGCCCTCTGCCGGCGCCTCCGCAAGGGCGAGATGCCGCTCGAGCCGCTACTGCTCCTGGTCGGCGCCAACCAACTCGAGGACCTCGAACTCCGCGACGACCTGTTCGACGACTTCTGCCTCACTCCGGTCCGGCCGGTCGAGTTGACCGTCAGGCTGCGCCACATGTTCTGGCGGACGGGTCGGGGCTCGCGACCCGACCTCGTCGAGTACGGGCCGTTGGCCCTGAACGTCGAGACGTACCAGGCGAAAATCGACGGCCAGCCGCTCGACCTCACCTACATGGAGTACGAACTGCTCAAGTTCCTCGCCTCGCACCCCGGCAAGGTGTTCACCCGCGAGACCCTGCTGAGCCGGGTGTGGGGCTACGACTACTACGGCGGCGCCCGCACGGTCGACGTCCACATCCGGCGCCTGCGGGCAAAGCTCGGCGAGGAGCACGCCGGCCTGATCCACACCGTCCGGTCGGTGGGCTACCGCTTCGGCCAGTCGCGCTGGGGCGTGTAGTCCGGTTCGACTCAGTCGTCGGCGGGCCCTGTGTACGGATTGGCCTCACTCACCTCGAGCAGTTCGGACCCCTCGTGGCGAACGTCGGCGTCGCGCTTGAGCAGGTTGCCGAGCGCAAAGGCACCCAGCGCACCGCTCATGAGGATGCCGACGGGTATCACGACGACGAGCACCACGATCATGATCACTGCTCCGGCCATGGAGGCAGTCTGCCAGAACCCGGGCAGCCCCGGGGAAGCGGCACCTCAGCCGGTGTGGGCGATGGCCTCGATCTCGACCCGTGCCCCCAGCGGCAGGGCGGCGACGGCGACGGCGGATCGGGCCGGGCGGTGGTCGCCGAAGGCCTCACAGTAGATGGCGTTCATGGCCGCGTAGTCGTCCATGTCGACGAGGAACACGGTCGTCTTGACCACGTCATCCAGCGAGGCGCCCTCCGACCCGAGGACGCTGCGCAGGTTGGCGAGTGCCTGGGTGAGCTGGCCCTCGAGCCCGCCTTCGACCAGCGCCCCTTCGGCGATGCCCACCTGTCCGCTGGTGAGCAGGAAGTCGCCCACGCGCATGATCGGCGTGTAGGGGCCCACGGGCTTCGGTGTGTCGGTCATCGGGATTCTCCTCATGGCTCAGGTGGCGGTCGGCCAGGACTCCGGCGCTCCGCGATTCAACCATGTGGCGGCGGCCACCGCTGCGAAGACGGCGTCGGACCCGTTGCAGGGCTCGCTGTCGTCGGACTCGATCACGACCTCGATGGGGGGCGTCTCGGTGGCCCGCACCACGTCGAACGACCGGACGGTCAGGTCCTGGACCGTGCCCTCGTCGTCCACGACCAGCGACTCGGACGTGACCCAACTCCAGGCCATGTGGGCGGCGCCGACGCAGTAGGAGCGCAGGACGGTCTCGTCGAGCGGGTCACCGCACCCCACGGTGATCCGAATGCCGTCGGCGTCGACCTGAGCCGTCGCTGTTCCACCATCGGGGGCGATGACGGTGCCGACCTCACCCCGGGCGGCGGCCAGGAGCGCCACGGCCTCAGCCCAGCCGGCTGCCCGCAGGTCGGCGGAGGTGGGCGGACCGGCGATGTCGACCTCCTCGACGACCAGTCCCGGGGCGACGCGGGCGACGGCGGCGTCGATGCCCGGCGTGCGGGCGACCCGCAGTACACCCCGACCGTCGGCATCGACGCCACCGGCGACCGGTGGTCGCTTCGGCCCGAGCCGCACGGTGTCCTCGCGGGCGTACAGCACGAGCACCGGGCGGCCGTGCTCGTCGGCCAGGCGGCGCGCCTCGGCGGGCGCCGACGACCTCGACTTGCCGCCGAAGGCGCCGCCGTTGGCGAGCGGCGACGACGGTTCGCCACCCGGCACGCACCAGGCGGCGTCGGTCTCGAGGTAGGCGGGCTCGACCCACGAGGTGCGGAGGGTTGCCGCCCAGTCGCCGGGAGGGAGGTCCAGGGGTGGCCGTGCAGGGACCGTCGTGCGGCGGCCCTGCACCTTGCCGGCGGCGACGCGGGCCTCAGCGAGCGTCTCACCGATCCCGAAGCCGCCACTGCCGTCGGGCACGGCGACGAGGTGGGCGTCGGGTGCGGTGTCGGCGGCGAAGCCTCCGCGACCGAGGACGACGTCGGGCCCGACCGCCTGCGGGACACCTCCCTCGAGTTCGGCGCGGCGGGCGGCGGGCACCGGGTCGCCGGTCCAGGCGCCGGTGCCATAGGCGTCCCAGGCCTCGAGGATCGTCTGCCAACCGGTGCAGCGACAGAGGTGGGCGTGGAGTGCCCGTGCGGCACGTTCCCGGTCGGTCTCGCCTGTGGCCCGCAGTCCGGCGAGGCGCACGACGATTCCGGGCGTGCAGAATCCGCACTGACTGCCTCCGGTCGAACAGAAGGCGTCGGCCCATGCCCGTTGTTCCGACTCGGGGAGGCCGTCGAGGGTGGTGATGGTGCGGCCGGCCACCCGTCGAGCCGGTGTCACGCACGACACCCGGGGCTGCCCATCGACCAGCACGGTGCAGCAGCCGCACTGGCCCTGCGGGCTGCACCCGTCCTTGGCTGACGTGATGCCGAGACGTTCACGCAGCAAGTCGAGCAGGGTCGAGCCGTCGTCGGGGAAGGACACCTCCCGGCCATCGACGGTCAACGAGAATTCAGGATCCACCGAGGGAGTGTGCCGCAACGAGCACCGTCGGACGACCCGGTACCCTCGGCAGCATGCAGCAGCCAGGCAGGCGACAGGTCCTGGCAGGGCTCGCGGGGGTGGCCGGAGCCCTCGTGCTCCCCGGCTGTGGGGGCGGCTCGACGACGGCGCCCACCACGACCACGGCCTCCGACGGCTTCACCCTCGGTGCCCGGTTCGCCGACGGCTACCGGGCACCCGCCGTGCTTGCCGCCGGGTCCCGTCAACGGGCACCGTTCATCCTCATCGCCTCCGACGGCTGGCCGGTCGTCGAGGGGGCACCTGACACGATCGACGCCACGGTCACCAGGGGCGGCGTCGTCGCCCACGAGGGGAGTATCGACCGCCACGGTGAGCCGGGGGTGACCCCCTACTACCCGCTGGTGTTCACGCCGGAGGTGCCCGGCGACTTCGAGTTGTCCGGTGCCGGGCTGGGCGACCCGTACCCGTTCCGGGTGGTCGAACGCTCCGCCACCCAACTGGTCCAGGTCGGCGATCCGATGCGAGGCGTCGACACGCCCACCGTCGATGACCCGCTGGGCGTCGACCCGATCTGCACCTGGCACGAAGGGACATGTCCGTTCCACGAGGTGACGCTCACCGAAGCACTGGCCACCGACGGACCGACGGCGCTGCTCGTGTCGACGCCGCGCTACTGCCAGACGGACGTCTGCGGCCCGGCCCTCGAGGTGCTCATGTCCCTGACACCTGGCACCTCAGGCCTGACCGCCGTTCATGCCGAGCCATGGATGAACGAGGACCTGAAGGAGTTGACGCCGGTGATCGGCGCCTATGCCCTCGACTTCGAACCCAGCCTCGTCGTGGCCGACGGCAACGGGATCATCCGCGACGTACTCCACTTCGCAATGGACACGAGAGAAGTCCGCCTGGCGCTGCGGAGGGCGACCGCCTGACGCGTCCCGAACGGGACCAGTGTGGAGGAAGGGGCTTAGGAGAAGCTCTGGCCGCAGCCGCAGGTGCGCTGCGCGTTGGGGTTGTCGATCGAGAACCCCGCCTCGTTGAGTCCGTCCTTGTAGTCGAGGGTGGCGCCCTCGAGCAGTTGGGCGCTGGAAGGATCGACCACGACCCGGATTCCGCCGAAGTCGACCTCGAGGTCGTCGTCGGCACGCTCGGTATCGAAGAACATCTCGTAGCTGAAGCCCGAGCAGCCGCCGGGACGGACCGCAACGCGCAGGGCGAGGTTGTCGTCGCCCTCACCGGCAATCAGTTCGCCAACTTTGGTGGTCGCATCATCCGTCAACGTGATCATTGCGCTCTGCTCCCTTGCACGGGTTTCTGTTACCACGAGTGTACCCACCGATCCAAGCGGAAACCGGCAGCCGAGTTCTCCGCCCGTAGGCTTCGGACATGTCCGACGGGTCTTCCACCACGGTCAGGTCGCCCTCGTTCGACCCACCTTCGCAGGACGACGTGATGGCACTGCTGCGAGGAGTCGTCGATCCCGAGTTGGGAAGCGACATCGTCGAACTCGGCATGGCCAAGGGCGCCACGGTCGATGCCGACGGCCTCGTCGACATCACGATCGCCCTCACCACCTCGGGCTGCCCACTGAGGGCGCAGATCCAGCGTGACGTGCGGGCCCGCATCGGCGGCCTGCCCGGCGTCACGAAGGTGCACATCACCTGGACCGAACTGACGCCCGACGAGAAGGCCGCTGCGATGGCCAAGGCCCGCTGGAACGTCGCCCAGGACGCCCCCGAGACCACCGTCCCGGCCACCTGCCGGGTGCTCATGGTCGCCTCCGGTAAGGGCGGGGTGGGTAAGTCCTCGGTGACCGTCAACCTGGCGACAGCGCTGGCCGACCGGGGCTACGCCGTCGGGGTCATGGACGCCGACATCTGGGGCTTCTCGGTCCCGCGCATGCTCGGCATCGAAGGGCGGCTGGGAGGCTCCCCCGAGTCCGGCAAGATCACCCCGAACCACAAGCCCGTGGGCGCCGGCCACCTCGAGGTCGTGTCGATGGGATTCCTCGTCGAGGACGAGGAGACCGCCCTGATGTGGCGCGGCCTGATCCTGAACCGGGCCGTCCGGCACTTCTGCGAGGACGTGGCATGGGGCGACCTCGACTACCTGCTCATCGACATGCCGCCGGGCACCGGCGACGTCCAGATGGGGCTCGCCAAGATGCTGCCTCGGGCCGAGATGATCATCGTCACGACGCCGGCGCTGGCCGCACAGAAGGTCGCGGTCCGGGTCGCCCACATGGGGCGCAGCAACTACCTGCGGGTGGTCGGAGTGATCGAGAACATGAGCGCCTACGTCACCCCCGACGGCGAACGCCACGAACTGTTCGGCGCCGGAGGCGGCGACGCCCTTGCCAGACAGATCGGAGCGCCGCTGCTCGGCAGCATCCCGATCGATGCCGCCGTGACCACAGGCGGTGACACCGGCAACCCGGTCGTCCTGAGCGAAGGGCCGGCGGCGGATGCCTACCGGGAGATCGTCGAGATCATCGCCACCGAAGCGGCACCGCCGATCAGCATGGAGGGGTGCAGCGCCCGTCTGCTGGCCGCCGCCGAGGCCGCCCTCGACGAATCCGGCTAGGAGTCCGGACCGAGTTCGGGACGCGACGAGGGGTCGTCGTCCCGCCACGACTCCACGTCGATGGGCCCCTCAGGGCCCTGCCAGCCAGGGTCGACCCTCCAGGCCATCGTGGTGCGCCCGCTCGCCATCCGTCGCCCGAACCAACGTGAGGCGACGGCCCGGAGCAGCGCCCGGGTCGGCGGGAAGAGCAACGACAGGCCAAGGGCGTCGGTGGCGAAGCCGGGGGTCAGCATCAGTGCACCGCCGAACAGCACCAGGAGGCCGTCGACCAGTTCCCTCCCCGGCACACGGCCCTGGGCCATCTCCTCCTGGGCCCTGCGCAGGATCCCGAGGCCCTCCCGACGGACCAGCCAGGCGCCAACGACACTGACGAGGATCAGGAGGGCGATCGTGTTGAGAACGCCGACCTCACCGGCCACCTGGACGATCAGGTACAGCTCGACGATCGGCGTGACGAGGAACACCAGGACCAGAAGCAGGAACACGGCGCTCAGGGTAGGGGTTCGCACACCGCTCGGCGCCGCGGGCGGTCCTCGGAGAAGCGTCGCGTATCCTGCCCATCCCATGGCCTCGGATCGCCCTCCCTCTGTCGACCGGCTGGCCCGTGCGCTCGCCGACACGGGCCTCCCGCACCCGCTACTCGTCGACGCCGCCCGGCAGGCGGTCGCAGACGGCGATCCGGCCTCTGCCGAGGCACGGGCCCGCGACCTCGCCGAGTCCATGGGGCGACACCTCCTGACCGGCGTCATCAACGCCACCGGCGTGCTGCTGCACACAAACCTCGGTCGGGCACCCTGGGGAGCCACCGTCGACGACACCCGCTACAGCACCCTCGAGTTCGACCTGTCCACGGGCGACCGGGGCTCCCGCCAGGACCGGGCGCCTGCGCTACTGGCACGGGCCTGCGGTGCCGAGGCGGCGATCGTGGTCAACAACTGTGCCTCGGCGGTGCTGCTGGCCCTGGCCGCACTCGCCGAGGGGCGCGGAGCGGTCGTCTCGCGCGGCGAGCTGGTCGAGATCGGTGGCGGGTTCCGGATCCCCGACGTGATGACGCAGTCCGGGGCGCACCTGATCGAGGTCGGCACCACCAACCGCACCCGTCGCGGGGACTTCGCGACTGCCGTCGCATCCGCCGGCGACGACGCAGCACTGATCCTCAACGTCCACCGCTCCAACTACCGGATCGAGGGCTTCACCGAGTCGGTCGGCGTGTCCGAACTGGCGGACCTGGGCCCCCCGGTGGTCGCCGACATCGGCTCCGGGCTGCTCGACGCCGCCTGCCCGTGGCTGGCCGAGGGGCCACCCCCCTGGCTGGTCGGAGAACCCGCCGCACGCCAGACCCTCGAGGCGGGAGCCGACCTGGTCACGTTCTCGGGCGACAAGCTTCTGGGCGGCCCCCAGGCCGGGGTGATCGCCGGACGGGCCGACCTCGTGGCGGCCTGTGCGGCACACCCCCTGGCCCGAGCCCTGCGCCCCGGCAGCCTCGTCCTCCACGCCCTCCAGGACCTCGCCCTCGCCTACCTCCGGCGCGACGGCGACGCCATCCCGTTCTGGCGCATGGCGACGCTGGCCGTCGACGACCTCCGGTCCCGGGCCGCCACAATCGCCCCCGACCTCGTGGTCGACACGATGGCCATCCCCGGTGGCGGCACCCTGCCCGGTGTCGAGATCCCGTCGGTCGGCCTCCGGCTGGACGGCGACCGCACAGTCGACCTGCGGGCCGGTACACCGCCGGTCATCGCCCGCGTGGCCGACCAGGCAACGCTGCTCGACCTACGAACGGTCCACCCGGACGACGACGCCGTGCTCGGCTCGGCGCTCGACCGGCTCGGCGCCCGCTGACGACCCGGCTCCGCATGCACGTCGTCGCCACCGCCGGCCACGTCGACCACGGCAAGTCCACGCTCGTCGAGGCGCTCACCGGCACCGACCCCGACCGCTTCGCCGAGGAGAAGGCCCGAGGCCTCACCATCGACCTGGGCTTCGCCTCGACCACGCTGCCCTCGGGCGCCACGCTCTCGCTGGTCGACGTGCCCGGCCACGTCCGGTTCATCAAGAACATGCTGGCCGGCGTGGGCGGCGTCGATGCCTGCCTCTTCGTGGTGGCGGCCACCGAGGGCTGGAAGCCGCAGTCCGAGGAACACCTCCGGATCCTGGAGCTGCTCGACGTCCGCCACGGCCTGGTGGCGCTGACCAAGGTCGGGATTGCCGACGATGACCTCGTCGAACTCGCCCACCTCGAGGTCGCAGAACGACTCGAGGGCACCTTCCTGGAGGGAGCGCCGATCGTCGACGTCGATGCGCCGGCAGGCATCGGCCTCGACGTGCTGCGTTCGGCCCTCGACGTGCTGCTGGCGGATACCCCGACCTCGGCGGACCTGGGCAGGCCACGGCTCTGGATCGACCGGTCGTTCGCCGCCAAGGGATCGGGCACAGTGGTGACCGGCACCCTCACCGGCGGCTCCCTCGCCGTCGACGACGAACTCGAACTCCACCCCCGGGGCGCCCGGGTCCGGGTCCGGGCACTCCAGAACCACCACGAGGCCCGCACCGACCTCCCACCCGGCAGCCGTTGCGCCGTCAACCTGGTCGGCGTCGCCCACGACGAGGTGGTGCGCGGCGACGTCCTCGTCCGCCACGGCCAGTGGCACCTCACCACCGTCGTGGACGCCGACCTGGCGGTCCTCGACAGCCTCGGCCACCCCGTGTCCCGACGCGGCGCCTTCGTCGCCTACCTCGGCGCCGGCGAACACCCGGTGCGGCTCCGGATCCTCGGCCCAGACGCCCTCGAGCCGGGTGCGGGTGGCCCGGTGCGGCTGTTCCTGCCCCATGCCCTGCCACTCCTACCCGGCGACCGCTTCGTGCTCCGGGAGAGCGGCCGGGCCGAGACGGTTGGTGGAGGCCAGGTGCTCGACGTCGACCCCCGAGAGCGGGCGTCCCGGGCTCGGCCGGACCGATCCGTCGACCGGGTGGTCCGTGAACGCGGCTGGGTCCGAGTCGACGAACTCGAGCGGTTGACCGGCGAGCACCGCGACGCCGACCTCGGCGACTGGGTCGTCGACCCGACCGCCCTCCAGGCGGCGATTGCCGGACTCCGCGCTGCGCTCGAGGAGGCCGGGCCGCTCGGGTTGGACCTGGCGAGCCTCGACGAACACGAGCGGGCCGCCGTCGGACTCCTCGACGACGTCGTCGTGGACGGCGGCCACCTCAAGCCCGTCGGCGCCGTCGACACGCTGGCCGACCACCCCTTCGTGGCCGAGTTGGCGGCGGCACCCTTCGCCCCCCCAGCCCCTGACGGCGTGGACCGCGCCGAGTTGCGCGAACTCGTGAGGCGTGGCGACGTGGTCGAGCAGGACGGCATCTTCTTCGCCGCCTCGGGCATCGAGGCCGCTGCGCGGCTGGCCGCCCAACTTCTCGTCGAAAACCCCGGTGGGTTCACGGTGTCGATGTTCCGTGAGGCGGCGGGCAACACGCGCAAGCACGCCCTTCCCCTGCTGGCCCGCCTCGATGGCACCGGCATCACCCGGCGGCGTGACGATCTCCGGATCGGAGGGCCTCGGCTTCCGGAGCCCGGCTGAGCCGTCGCCCCGAGTTCAGGAGAACAGCCCGATCGTCCTCTGGCGTTCGACCTTGCCGGTCCCGTCCCGGATGCCGTGGACCTCACGGAGCTGCAGCGCGTAGTCGAGGCACTCGCCCCTCGCCGCGCAGTGTCCACAGACGGCCTTGGCCGAAGTCCCGCCGTCGGTCGGTCAGTCCCTCGGGGCCCGGGAGCGGTAGTCGCGGGCGCCGCCCTCCTCGGGAGCGACCTCGAGCCACAGTCCTTCGACCGCCACAACCCGGATCGGGGCACCGGCCTCGATGGGCGTCGCCCGGTTCGTGCGCGCCTTCCACACGGCCTCCCGAACACAAACCGTGCCCTCGGGGCCGACCGCATCGACGGCCTCACCCGACTCGCCGACCATCCAGTCGCGGCCGATGGTCGGGGTCGAGAACCGGGTGCGCACCATGGCGGGCATACCGGCGGACATGGCCGCGATCATCCCGACGAGGCCGACCCCGAGGGTGATCCACGACATCCCGACGCCGTCATACAGGGCGACGGAACCGACCACCAGGCAGGCCGTGGCGATCACGGTCCAGGCGCGCGGGACTCCCGTCTGAATGTCGACCGCATAACCGAACATGGCGACCACGAGCAGCGCGATCGCCCACCAACGGGTCGGGAGCACGGCGAGGCCGTAGCACCCCAGCAGGAACGAACCGGCGCCGATGACCCCGGCGATGCCGACCCCCGCCGTGAACAACTCGAAGACGAGAAGGCCGGCGCCGACGAGGAACAACAGGTACGCCACAGGCGCGCTGGCCGCCGTGTGGAACAGTTGGTCGACCAGGCCCGGCTTGTGGAAGCGGGTGCGAACCACCGGAACGGTTCCCGAACCCTCGGCTGCGGCGCCCTCGAATCCGGGGATCCCCCGCAGGTGCTCGAGGAGGACGGGCGAGGAACGTGCGAGCCCACGTTCGACCGCCTCGTCATGGCCGACGGTGCCGGCGACGAGGTCCGTGTCGGACGGCAGGCCGAAGGGCCTGCCGAAGCGCGCCAAGGGAGCCACCGGGTCGCCGAGGCCGCCGAAGCGCGCCCCCGGGGCGATGCCCACGTCGTCGGCCAACCCGACCAACTGGGCCACGGCCCCTCTGGCACGGCTTCCCGAGGGGCCCACCCAGAACGAGACCGGCACCGGCGAGCCCATGATCAACTCGGCCAGGGCCACGACATCGTCGTCTGAAACGACCGAACCCCGGCTGTTGACCTGAAAGACGAGGGCGATGGTCTCCGCCGGGTCGACGCCTTCGAGGGCACCGGTCATGACCTCGAGCAGGACCGGATCGAGCAGGCCGTCGACCTCGACCACGTCGATGACCAACGGTGCCTCGTGCGACTCGTGCTCCTCGTGGGCACCGGCCGGGCCGACCGCCACCAGCGGGGCGAGCACGGCGCCGGCCAACAGGGCGACGCCCAGCAGGAGTCGGGTGCGTCGGCACGCTGAACGGATCATCGACAGTCCAGGGGGGTGAGTGGGGCGAACAGGGACCAACCAGCGTCGGGCCTCAGTCGACCTCGCCGAAGGTGGCAGCGGCCTCCTCGACCGACTCGCAGACCGGCACGATGCGATCGAAGCCAGTGGTGTGCAACAGGCGGGTCAGGGCCGGTCGGTCGCAGGCGACGGCCACGTCCCCGTCGTTCTCGCGGGCCCGGCGGATGCCGCCGATCAGCGCCCCAAGGCCGGCGGAGTCCATGAACGGCACCTCGGAGAGATCGATGAGCACGTACTGGTGCTCGGCCAGGCCGATGAGGGCCTCGCGGAACTGGGCGACCGTGTAGGCATCGAGTTCGCCGACGGGTCGACACAACACGTATCCCTCACCAGATTCGACGACAATCTCGAGCACCAGCGCCTCCTCGGTCGGCTCCCTACGGCGGCGATCGTAGACCGATCGCGGCTGGTTGCGGTCCGCGGCCCACTCTCCCGTGGATCTGGCCCGCCGTCCCCGGCAGTCTGGCACCCCGTCCCCTGGGACCCGAAGGTACGCTCCGGGCCGTGTCCATCGTGCTCCTCGCCACCGACGTCGACCGTGTCCACAACGAGGTCGAAGCCGCCCTCGACGGTGACCACGACCTGGTCCGGGTCCATGCCGGCGCCGCTGTGCTCGCCGCCGTCACCGAGCACGATCCTGCACTCGTCGTACTCGACCTCCAGATCGGCAACATGGGTGGGATAGCGGCCTGCCTCGACCTGCGCCTCGAACAGCGCGCCGGGCGCATCCCCGACCAGCGTGTCGTGATGCTCCTCGACCGGGCGGCCGACGAGTGGCTGGCCGGGCAGGCCGAGGCCGATGCCTGGCTGGTCAAGCCGATCGATCCCCTGGCGCTGCGCAACACCGTCGACGAGGTCCTCGCCGCCGCTACGGCCTGACGGGAGCCGGACGCCAACCGGTACCCTTTCCCCGCACACGGGTAGTGGCGCAGCTTGGTAGCGCGCCTCGTTCGGGACGAGGAGGTCGTGGGTTCAAATCCCGCCTACCCGACCATGGGGCCTCGGCGGACATGGGGAAGCCATCGGTAGCGGATCGAAGCCGCGTCGTTCACCCGACCTTGCGGACCACCCAGGCTTCCTCAGTGGGCCACTGCTGCGCCCACCCGAGGTCGACGAACGGGTAGCGGGTCTCAGCCACATCGGCAGGTGGCCGGAGTTCGATGAGGTCCTCGACCTCGAACCCGCACGTACGCAACAACCGGATGTGCTCACCGTGAGAGATGTGGAACTCGATGTCCGGTGAAGGAGTCCACTCGAAGCGGTGCATCCCGAACTGGGGCCGCAACAACTGATTTCCGGCCGGGGTCTCATCGTCGTCGAAGACGCAGAGCATCAGCAGGACGGAGTTGCCCAGGTAGACCAGGCGACCGCCGGGGCGCAGCACCCTCGCCGCCTCGGGAAGCCACCTGTACGGGTCACACCAGATGGCGGCGCCGTACTCGGAGATCGCGAAGTCGAAGCTCTCGTCGTCAAAGGGCAACCGCTCGGCGTCACCGTGGACAAGCGGGAAGCGGAGGTCGAACTCGTTCTGGAAGGCCGCTGCGGTCGCCAACTGCGCCACCGAGTTGTCGATCCCGACCGGTCGCCCTCCGCGTCGGGCCAGCCATGCCGACACGTAGGCCGTTCCACAACCCAACTCGACGACGTCACCACCTTCGAAGGATTCGAACAACCCGACGTCGGCTTCCGGCACCCCATAGATCCCCCACAGCGGCTTGTCGTCGACCCAGGCCTTCCGTCCGGGCTCCAAATACTCCTCTGCCCAACCATCCCAGACGGCCCGGTTGGACCGGACATGGTCCGAAGCCTGCCCACGATCCATCACCCAATTGAACCACACATCCCCTCAACGGTTCCATGGAGACTGCGGCGAAGACACCCACCAGTTCAGTGGAACCGGAGCCCGGACGCGAAGGAACCCGCCCTAGGGGCGGGTTCGCTCGTTCTGGACCCCCACCCGAAGGACAGGGGTGCGCCTCAGCGCAGGGTGGTCGGCCGCGGGCGGCGGCCCGAGGGGCTCTTGGCGGCCGTGTCGGCCAGGGCCGAGATGGTCCGGACAATGGCGCCACTGACGCCGAAGCCGGTGCCGACGGCCTGGCGGACGAGCGAACGCACGTCGGAGCCGGTCGTGTTGGTGGACTTGAAAGCACGCATGGGCAGTTCTTTCGATGAGGCGCCACGGACGAAGGACCGGGGCGCACAGGTGTGCACTTCATTCGGTGACCAACACCCCGATCGGCCCGAATGGGCTGGTCAGCGGTGGTTACCCGTCGGTACCTGACCGACCATGCAGCCTGCCGGGATCACCACCGATCTCCTCCGAGACAGTGGTCACACCGCCGTCCTGCGTGGCAGGCAATGACCCCTCAGCCCTCCGGATCGGTCAGGGTGAGCATGCCCCCCGGCGTCGCCAACAGGTTGGCCAACGGCCCGTCGACAACACCCGGACGCCAGTCGAGGAGGTCCTCGGCGTAGGTTCGCATGGCCGGGTGCTCGGTCACCGGCGCCACCTCGTCGGGATCCCGTTCGAGGTCGACGTACAACGGTGGGAGCCCACCGAAGAGCACAAGCTTGCCGGCCCGATCCCGCAGGACCGCGAGGTTGCAGTCAACGAGCGGCAGGCCGAAGATCCCGGCGAACACCCGGAAGTCGAACTCCCAGTGGGCCGCCGACCTCCAGTGGGACGCCGCGCCCGTTTCGAGGAACGGCCGCAGCGACCGACCCTGGCACTGCTCGGGGACCGGGAGGCCCGCCAGGTCGAGCAGCGTCGGCATCACGTCGACATGCTCCGTGAAATCGTCGACGACGGTGCCCGACACCCCGCCCAGGTCCGGCCAGCGCACGATCAGCGGCACGTGGAACGAGCGGTCGTGGTGGCCCAACTTGCTGACCAGCCCGTAGTCGCCGAGCAGTTCCCCATGGTCGGACGTGACCGCCACGACGGTCCGGTCGGTGCTCCCGGCAGCTTCGACGGCACCCAACAGGCGACCGACCTGGTGGTCGACCTCGGCGATCATCCCGTAGTAGGTGGCGCGCAACTGTCGGACCTCGAGCGGATCGCTGGAAGCCGTCGTGAACCCCCAGGCACCCAGGGCCTCGATGAAGGGATGGTCGATGTCCTGTGCCGGCAACGGCGCAGGAACCTCGGCGGGATCGTGGAAGTCGTTGTAGGGGGCCGGCACGTGGAACGGCGGATGCGGCCGCAACAGCGACACGTGCACGAACCAGGGCTCCGGCAACCCGTCGAGCACCTCGATCACCCGGTCGACAACAAACGCCGTCTCGGTCTCGTCAGCGGCGAACACCGACGGCGGCCACATCGAGCCCCGTCCCGGGGGGATCTCGACGTCGTCCCGCGGGCGGTTCAGGCGCCCCCGGTCGGAGATGTCGTGCCCCCGTTCCTCGAGCCACAGGTACCAGGCCTCCCGGTCGTTCGGCAACTGGAGGGCGACGGTGAAGCCGGGCAGGATGCCTTCGTAGGTCAGGAGCCGGGGGTCGTCGTCGGCGACGGTCCGCGGGTCGACCGTCTGGTCGGTTTCGCCGAACAGCAGCGGGTCGTAGCCGCCCGCCCGGACCTCGTGGGCGATGTTGGTGAGGCCGGCGTCGAGTGGTGTGCCGTTGAAGACCACCCGGTTGGTGTGCTGGTAGGTCCCGGTCAACAGACACGCCCGACTCGGACCGCACGGCGACGCCTGGCTGTAGTGGCTGGCGAAGCGCACCCCGTCGGCAGCGAGCGCATCCAGGTTCGGGGTCCGGACCACCGGGTGGCCGGCCGCCCCGAAGGAGTCAGCGCGCCACTGGTCGATCGTGACGAAGAGCAGGTTGGGACGGGACGAATCGCCGCTGGTCGCCATCCGCGCATCCTCGCACGACGACGGGCCAAACCTGCACCACCACTAGTGTCCCGCAATGGCCGCACTCCGTCTGCCCCGCGAAGGGCGTCAACTCGGCCTGCTGCTGGCGGCGACCGGGATGTTCCTCGTCTCGACCGACTCGCTGTTCATCCGCATCGCGGACGCGGACGGGTGGACCATCGCCTTCATGAGCAGCCTCTGGTCGACGCCGATCACGTGGGGGATCGCTGCCCGCAGCCTCGGGCGGAGCCTCCCCGACCAGTTCAACAGCCACCGGGGGCCGCTCCTGGCGTCGAGCCTCCTCGGTTCCATCAGCATGACCGCCTTCGTCACGGCCGTGACGAAGACCGAGGTCGCCAACGTGGTGGCGATCATCGCCGCCGCACCGATCTTCGCAGCCGTCATCGCCAGGATCGCCCTCGGTGAGAAGGCCGCCCCACGGACCTGGCGGGCCATCGCCGTCACGATCCTCGGCATCCTCGTGATCGTCGGTGGATCGCTCTCCGGAGACGGCCTCAGCGGCAACCTCCTTGCCCTCTTCGCCATCTGCTGCTTCGGCGCCAACCTCTCGATCTGGCGCCGCTCGCCCGACCTTTCGAGGATCCTGCTCGTCGCACTGACCGCGACGTTCACGATGCTGGTCACCGCCGTGCCGGCGACCCCCTCCAGCCTCGATCGCAATGCGCTGCTCGCCACCCTGGCGATGGGCAGCCTGTTCGGGCCAGCCGCCCGCTTCTGCATGTCGACGGCGACCCGGTACGCGCCCCCTGCAGAGGTGAGCCTTTTCACGCCCGTCGAAACGGTGTGCGCCACGGCCTGGGTCTGGCTCTGGTTCGACGAGGTACCGCCCACGGCGACGTTCTTCGGCGCAGCGATCGTGCTGGCAGCGGTCATCTACGGAGTGACCGGGCCGGCCGCCGCAGTGACCCCACCTCCCACCGCCCACACCTGAAGCACCCTTGGACGCCCACCACGACCCCGTACTCGAGCAGGCCGCCGCCCTCGGCATCGCCCACGAGGTGATGCCCTGCGACCCCGAGCTCGCCGACACGGCGGTCTTCTGCGAGGCCTACGGCATCGACCCGGCCGACTCGGCCAACGCCATCCTCGTGGCCGGGAAGCCCCGGGCGGACGAACCGCAGCCCTTCGCCCTCTGCCTGGTCCTCGCCACCCACCGGCTCGACGTCAACGGCATCGTCCGCCGTCGGCTCGGGACCCGCAAGGCGTCGTTCGCGAATGCCGACCAGACCCGCTCGCTCACCGGCATGGAGATCGGCGGAGTCACGCCGTTCGGCCTTCCGGAACCCGTCCCGATCTGGATCGACTCGGCCGTCATGGGCCGGGACGAGGTGGTCATCGGCGGCGGATCCAGGGACCGGAAGCTGCGGCTGCCGCCGGAGGGCCTGCTGGTGCTGCCCGGCGCCGAAGTGGTCGAGGACCTGGCCCGGCCCGTCGACCCGGACTGACCTAGACGGAGCCCCGTGCCAGGTGGCGGGAGAGGGCCTCACGCGCCGAACTCGGCGGGGCGCCGTCCAGGAGTCGGCAGAGCCGGTCGCGCCGGCCGACTGCGGTCAGGACGTCCGCGGCCACCGTGTCGGCCACGTACAGCAGGTCCAGCCGGGAGCCCTCGGTGAGCGGATCGGCCATCAGGCCGTCGACCACGGGGCCACAAGCCAACTCGGCGGCCAGGAGCTTGAGCGCAGCCGCCTCGAGCTCGTCGAGGGCGTCGAGGACCCGCAGCACGTTGGTCGCCTGGGCGTCAGTGAGCACGCCAGATTCTGGGGCATCCACGCGCGGTGCGTGGGGATACCCGAATCTCCTCGCGCTCTTCGCGCGAACGCCGGCCGACCGTCCATGCAGTACGTTCCGGGTCCATGGAACTGCAGGAAGTCCAGGACCTCATGGAGCAGCTCTACGGCGAGGCCGACCGGGAGCGCGGGATCCCGGCCACCGTGGCCTGGCTGTGCGAGGAGGTCGGCGAACTGGCCCAGGCGGTGCGCAAGCAGTCACCCGACCGGCAGTTGCACGAGTTGGGCGACGTGCTGGCCTGGTTGTCGAGCCTCGCCAACCAGCTGGACCTCTCCCTCGACGATGCCATGCGGCGCTACGTCGAAGACCCACCCTAGGAAGGCGGGATACCGCTCCTCACGACCGCCTGCGGACGAGTTCCTCGGCGATCTGGATGGCGTTGAGGGCGGCACCCTTGCGCAGGTTGTCGCTGGACACGAAGAACGCCAGGCCATGTTCCAGGGTCTCGTCGGACCGGATGCGGCCCACGATCGCGGGGTCGACACCAGCCGCATCGAGCGGCGTCGGGACATCGGCGAGGGCCACCCCCGGGGCGGCAGCCAGAAGTTCGATGGCGCGCTCCGGCGACAGCCCACGGGAGAAGCCGGCATGCACCGACAGCGAATGACCCGTGAACACCGGAACCCGGACACAGGTCCCCGAGACCCTGAGGTCGGGGATTCCTAGGATCTTGCGACTCTCGTTGCGGAGCTTCTGCTCCTCGTCGGTCTCACCCCGACCGTCGTCGACGAACGACCCGGCGTGGGGCAGCACATTGAAGGCGATGGGACGGGCGAACGAGTCCGGCTCGGGAAAATCAACCGCACGGCCGTCGTGGGTGAGTGCAGTGGCGCCGTCGAACACCGCTCCCACCTGTGCAGCCAGTTCCTCGACACCGGCCAGCCCCGCACCGGAGACCGCCTGGTAGGTGGCGATCGTGAGCGACTCGAGGCCGGCCTCGGCATGCAACGGGGCGAGCACCGGCATGGCGGCCATCGTCGTGCAGTTGGGGTTGGCGACGATGCCCTTCGGCAGGTGGTCGAGGGCGTCGGCGTTGACCTCGGACACCACCAGCGGGACGTCGGGGTCCATGCGCCACGCTGACGAGTTGTCGATCACGACGGTGCCGACCGCGGCAATTGCCGGCGCGTAGGCCAACGATGCGGCCCTGCCGGCGCTCATGAGGACGAGGTCGATTCCCGACCAGTCGGTGGATTCGACGTCCTCCACGACGATCTCGCCGTCGCCCCACGGAAGGAGGCTGCCCGCAGACCGCGAAGATGCGAAGAAGCGCAGGTCACCGAGGGGGAAGGCGCGTTCCGCCAGGAGGGTGCGGAGGACCCCACCGACCTGACCGGTTGCTCCGACGACGGCGACGTTCACGCAACGCAGGCTACCGACAGCCCATGGGAGCGACCCTTCGAGTTCCCGATCAGCGGTCACCTGGGAACTCGAAGACCAGTTCGTCGCCCTCCGCCCGACGGGCCGCGGCGAACAGGTCGGAGACGAAGGCGACCATCGGGAAGGCCCCACACGAGTCGTCCACCCAGTCCGCCACCCTGCCTGCAGCCCCGTCGAGTGCGCTGCCGTCCGCCGACGAGTCCAGGAGTGCACCGAACAGGGCGTTGCGGAGCCGAACTTCCGTCACCGTCCCGGGGTCCAGGTCGGCGAGGGCTCCGTCGACGCTCGTGTAGACCTCGTCGAGCAGCCCGGAGTCGTCACGCAGGTCGGCCGGCACACGCTCGTCGATCCAACCCAGGAGGGTGCTCGTCGCGCGCAGGTGGGCCAGGCGGTGGGCAGTCTCGGAGGCACCAGACGCGTCGAGTTCCTCGAGGACCCGGGTGATCGAGGCCGACTCCACGGCGAGCCCCGCACAGAAGCCCTCGGGAACCCCCGACCGCAACACCGTGGTCGTGGTCCGGGGCGCTGCCGTCGTCGGCGGAATGGGTGGCACCGTCGTGGTCGACGCCGTGGTCGTGGTCGACGCCGTGGTCGTGGTCGACGCCGTGGTCGTGGTCGACGCCGTGGTCGTGGTCGACGCCGTGGTCGTGGTCGACGCCGTGGTCGACGTCCCGGACGTCGCCCCACGGGGAGACTCCGTCGCGGCGCACGCCCCGACGATCAGGAGGGCGAGCGCGACCGACGACCAGCGATCCGCGGAGCCCACGTCAGCTCCCGGTCAGGAGCTTCCGGATGAAGTCGCGGATCTCCTTGGGGAGCGTCGAAGGGGGTGGTGTCGTCGAGGGGCGGACCGCCGACCGGGGGTCGAGGCCGGCCAGCATCAGGGCAACTTCGTACGGGCACTCGTCGAGCAGGAACACGCTCACCGCCTCGGCCGCCTCGGCCATGGCTTCGTGGCGCTCGACCAACGCGGCGTTGATCGCCGCCATCGCCGTTCGTGCATCGAACTCGCCCTCCGACTGGTCCATGTGCGGCATCGTCGCCTCTCGCCAGAGTGTCGCAAGGCGCTCCGCCGAGCCGACGACGCCCACGGGTGCCCGTTCGAGCAACCAGCCGGCGAGGAGCGACATCGCCGAGGCCGCCTCCACGTACACCCGGGAATCATCCGGACCGAGGCCCGACCGGAGATCGGCCAGACGGCTGCCCTCCCGCTCCAGGTGCCCAGCCAGGTCCGGGCAGAAGGCCTCGGAAATGGTCGTCGGAGCGACGACCTCGGTGGTCGTCGGAACGGTGACCTCGGTGGTCGTCGATTCGGGATCCCCGGATCCACCGGACGGCTGCGTGGTCGACGGCGGCTGCGTGGTCGACGGCGGCTGCGTGGTCGACGGCGGCTGCGTCGTCGATGGCACCGTCCAGGACGGGTCGATGGTCGGTCGTTCCGGCCCAGTATCACTCCCGCAGGCACCGACAGGCACGGCGATGGCCAGCAGGAATGCAACCGTGCGGAATCGCATCCGTCAGCCCTCGTGGGTGAAGCCGGCGCCGAAGCCGCCGAACAGGTCGAAGACGATCGTCGACTGCTGGCCGCACTGGTCGGCCACGTGGACACGGAGCCGGTTGGTCGCTGCAGGGAGGTCCACGGCGTTCATGTCCTCCAATCCTGCCCCGATCCGACTGCTCGCAGCGAGCAGGGCGGTGTCCCGGGCCTCGGGGCCATCGCCCTCCATGCCCGCCACGGCATCGGCGAACGCCTCGGCGGTGACGATGACGGCGTCGTGGACGAGGACCGCGGCACCACGGAGGTCGTCTGGGACGTTCGTGGCGAGCCAGGCGAACACGCCCTCGGTGGCGTCGAACAGCGATGCGTAGGCGACCGGGTCCACCGACGCCCCCCCGAGCGCCCCCTGGTCCATCACCAGGCGCAGCACATCGTCGACGACGTCGAGGTAGCCGTCGCAGAACGGCGTCAGCAGGCCTGCGCCCTCGAGCGAACAGCGCATCAGGTTGGCCATGAGGGGGGTATCGGCCAACAACGCATCCATCGCCGACCCGTCAACGGTGACGCCACCGGGACGGGAGAACTGGGTGACGAGGATCGGGGCCAGGTGGTCGGCAGTGACCCCCTCGAGGACACAGTCCGGATCCACGGTCGGCGCTCCGGGATCGTTCGCCATGCTGTAGGCGAGCCCGGTCCGGAACACGTCCACGACGACCCCGCAAGCCACGAGGGCCTCGACGGTCATCTCCGCCTGATGCGGCTTCGGCCCCTGTGTCGAGATCGACAGGACGACCTCGGGCCCGCTGGCTTCGAGGAGTGCCTGGGCCACGCAGCCCAGGTCGGCATCGGCCAGGTCCTCCAGCGCACCGTCAGCGCCGGCATCGGCGACAAACCGGTCGCGGACCTCGTCGAAGCCCACGGTGGTCGTGGTCGGCGCAAGGGTCGCCGTCGGGACGGTCACACCGTCCGACTCCGGGGCGGCGCAGGCGCCGGCCACCAGGACGAGCAAGGTGACCATCGCGATCGACGGCGCGACGGCGCGGGTGGGTAGGCACACGATGGGAATGCCGATTCGCCGGTTCAGGCGTCGGCGAGCCCGAACGCCTCGTGGAGGGCCGTGACGGCCTCCTCCACCTGGCCCTCGGCGACGACACAGCTCACGCGGATCGCCGACGTGGAGATCATCTGGATGTTGACGCCCGTGCCAGCGAGGGTCTCGAACATTGTCGCCGCAACGCCCGGGTTCGAGCGCATGCCCGCACCGACGATGCTCACCCGGGCGATCGCCGCATCGGCATCGACCCCAGCAGCCCCGATCTCGGCGACCAACTTCCGTGTCTCCTCCATCGTCCGGTCGAGGTCGCCCTTCGGCACCGTGAACGAGATGTCGGTAACGCCCCGGTCCGAGACGTTCTGCACGATGAGGTCGACGTTCACGTCGAGATCGGCGAGCGCACGGAAGACCGTCGCTGCCACACCGGTGCGGTCGGGCACCCCTGCGATCGTCATCTTGGCCTCCGAGGTGTCGTGCGTGACCGCTGAGACGATGGCCTGTTCCATGTTTGGATCCTCCTCGCCGACCCACGTTCCCTCCTGCCAGGTGAACGCTGATCGGACATGTAGGCGCACCCCGTGGGTGCGCGCGTATTCGACAGACCGCATCGACGGCTTCGGGCAGCCGGAGGCGGTCATCTCCAGCAGCTCCTCGAACGACACCGACGCCATCCGCCTGGCCGTCGGGACCAGCCGGGGATCGGTGGTGAACACCCCGGTCACGTCCGTATAGAGCTCGCAGACGGCGGCCCCGAGCGCATGGGCGAGTGCCACGGCGGTCGTGTCGGAGCCCCCCCGGCCAAGGAAAGTGACGTCGTTCTCCGTGGACACGCCCTGGGAGCCGCCCACCACGGCGACACGCCCGGCGTCGACGGTGGCACGCACCCGGTCAGGTCGGACCTCGAGGATCCTGGCGTTGCCGTGGTTGGTGTCGGTCAGGAATCCGGCCTGGCTGCCCGTGAAGGAGTCGGCCGGAACGTCCAGGTCGTGGAGTGCCATGCACATGAGCGCCATCGACTTGCGCTCACCCGCCGTGATGAGCATGTCCATCTCGCGGCCGGGATGCGTGGCGGAAACCTCCGACGCCAGGCGCAGCAGGTCGTCGGTCTCGTTGCCCATGGCCGAGACGACGACGACGACGTCGTCACCGTGGCGCTTCGTACGCGCGACGTGGTCCGCGACGGCCCGGATGCGGTCGGGGTCGCCGACCGCGGTACCGCCAAACTTCTGGACGATCAGTGCCACGAGCAACCACGCTACCTGCGCTGCCTGGCGGGACTGCTGCAGGTTTCGGGCACTGCGGCGCCGAGGGGCCCCGTTGTTAGGGTGCCGCCCCATGGCCTCGAAGACCCGGCGGGAGGCACGGCCCCCCGCCTCCATCCATCGCTACTCACCCCGCACCAGGCTGCTCGCCGGCATCCTCGCCGTCGTGATGCTCGGCAGTCTCGTGACGGTGGGCATCGCCAGCCTCGCCGACCGCGGAGGCAGTGGCGGCGGCAACGAAGCCGTGGTGCCGAACCCCTGCCCGGCCCTCGACAAGTCCGACGGCCCCCAATACGACTTCACCGCCCGGCCCATCTACTGCCTGGCGAGCGGGGTCGCCTATACGGCGGTGTTCGACACCAGCGAGGGCGAGATCCGATTCACCCTCGACCGGGCCAGGATGCCGGAGACCACCAACAACTTCGTGGCCCTCGCCCGCTACGGCTACTACGACAACACCCTGCTGTTCCGGATCGACCCGAGCATCGGCATCATCCAGGGGGGCTCGCCGACCACCAACGACTGGTCCGACCCTGGCCCCGGCTACACGATTCCCGATGAAGGGGGCGCGTTCCACCGCCTCGCCAACGAAGGGGTCTCCGGCCCGTTCTCCTACGAGTCCGGCCAACTGGTGATGGCCCGTTCAGCGGGACTGAACAGCTCGGGCGCCCAATTCTTCCTCACCACCACGGAGAGCGTGTCCCTCCTCGACAGCCAGGGCAGCTACCTGCTGTTCGGCGCCACCGACAATGCCGGCCAGAGCGTCCTCGACGCCATGATGGACCTCTACGTCGTGGACCCCGAGTCGCCCTATGGCGGCGGCCCGAGCCACGAGATCGTCGTCCACTCGGTCACCATCGTCGAGGACTGACCGGCCCTCCCCACCCGGTCGGCCACCTACCCTCTCGGCGTGCCCACCGAGCCACCCACCACCACCTGGCTCTTCCCGTCGGCGAGTACGGCCGATGGACACGGGGTCGTCGGCATCGGCGCCGACCTCGACCCGGGCACACTCCTAACGGCCTACCGGTCCGGGCTGTTCCCCATGCCCGTCGAGCAGGACGGTGCCGTCGCATGGTGGTCCCCGGACCCCCGGGGCGTGCTCCTCCCCTCCGACCTCCGGGTGAGTCGGTCGTTGCGGCGCTCCTGTCGGCGCTTCGAGGTCCGGTTCGACACCGCCTTCGCCGAGGTCCTCGAGGCATGTGCCGACCCCGACCGGCAATACCGCTGGATCGACGTCCAGATGGCCGAGGCCTACACCGAGCTCCACCGCCTCGGCTGGGCACACTCCGTCGAGGCCTGGGACGACGAAGGCCTCGCCGGCGGCCTCTACGGCGTGTCCCTCGGTGGCCTGTTCGCCGGGGAGTCGATGTTCCACCGGCGCACGGACGCCTCGAAGGTGGCGCTGATCGCGCTGGTCGAACTGCTCGGCACGGGCGGCGACCGGCTCGTCGACGTCCAGTGGGCCACCGCGCACCTCGCCGGCCTCGGAGCATCCGAGATCACACGCGACGACTACCTCGACCGGCTCCCCGGATTGGTAGGAGCCGTCGGCCCGAACTGGGTGGACCCGGCGCAAGGAGTGGCTAGCTGACCGACTGTCGCAAAGGGAGGCGGGAGTCGGCCCACCAGCGACCAGAGAAGCGCCAGGTCGGGACATCGGCCTGACGGGTTGCCACGGGGTCGGGCCAGAGCTCGCGGTACGCAGCGAGGATGGCCTGGAGCTCGGCTCCGGAGGCCCCCGGAGCCTCGATCCGGGTCGTGGTGTCGAACTCTTCGACGACCACGAGTCGTGCGGTGGCGCCTTCCGGCGTGGAGGAATCCATCGTGGCCTACAGCGGTACGTTGCCGTGCTTGCGCTGGGGAAGTTCCGCGCGCTTGCCGGCCAGCATCTCGAGGCCGGCGACCAACCGGACGCGGGTCTCGGACGGAGCGATCACGTCGTCGACGAAGCCGTGTTCGGCCGACACGTACGGGTTGGCGTAGCGCTCGGCGTACTCCTCGACGAGTTCGCCCCGGCGGGCGACCGGGTCGGCGGCGTCGGCCAGCTCGCGTCGGTACAGGATCTCGACGGCGCCCTGTGGGCCCATGACGGCCAGCTCGGCCGACGGCCAGGCCAGCGACAGGTCGGAGCCGACCGACTTGGAGTCCATGACGACGTAGGCACCGCCGTATGCCTTCCGGGTGATGACCTGGATGCGCGGCACCGTGGCCTCGCAGTAGGCGTAGAGCAACTTGGCACCGTGGCGGATGATGCCCCCGTACTCCTGGTCGACGCCGGGCAGGAAGCCGGGCACGTCGACGAACGTGATGAGAGGAAGGTTGAAGGCGTCGCAGGTGCGGACGAACCGGGCGGCCTTCTCAGAGGCCTGGATGTCGAGCACCCCGGCGAGCATCATGGGCTGGTTGCCGACCACTCCGACCGACCGGCCATTGAGGCGGGCGAAGCCGCACACGATGTTCCCGGCCCAGGCCGCGTGGTACTCCATGAACTCGCCCTCGTCGACGACGGCGGTGATGACCTGGCGCATGTCGTAGGGCACGTTGGCGCTGTCGGGCATGAGGTCGTCGAGCTCGGGGCACAGGCGGTCGACGGGGTCGTCGCAGGCGACGGTGGGTGGCATGTCAATGTTGTTCGACGGCAGGTACGACAGCAGTGCCTTGACGTCGTCGAGGACCTGATGCTCGTCCTCCGCCACGAACGAGGCCACGCCCGACTTCGTGGAATGGCTGCCGGCGCCGCCGAGTTCCTCGAGGGAGACCTCCTCGCCGGTCACCGTCCGGACGACGTCCGGGCCGGTGATGAACATGTGCGACTTCTCACGGACCATGAAGATGAAGTCGGTCATGGCCGGGCTGTACACGGCGCCGCCGGCACAGGGTCCGAGGATCACGCTGATCTGCGGGATCACGCCCGAGGACTGCACGTTGCGGTAGAAGATGCCGCCGTAGCCGTCGAGGCTGACGACTCCCTCCTGGATGCGGGCGCCGGCGCCGTCGTTGAGGCCGATCATCGGAGCGCCGACCGAGTGGGCCAGGTCCATCACCTTGTGGAGCTTCTTGGCGAAGGCCTCCCCGAGGGCGCCGCCAAAGACCGTGAAGTCCTGGGCGAACACGAAGATCCGACGGCCGTCGATGGTCCCCCAGCCGGTGATGACGCCGTCGGTGTAGGGGCGCTCCTCGATGCCGCTGTCGTGGGCCCGGTGGCGGACCAGCAGGTCGAGTTCGTGGAAGGAGCCCTCGTCGAGCAGGTAGTCGATGCGCTCGCGGGCGAGCAACTTGCCCTTGGAGTGCTGTCGTTCGACCGCCCGTTCGGAGCCCGCGTGGAGGGCCTCTTCCCGCCTCTTGCGGAGGTCGTCGAGCCGATCGCTCATGGAATGCTGCGCCATTGGGGGCACAGGGTAGCGACCGGAGGCGGTCCGGCCGTAGCGAGACGCCCGGGTCAGGCCCGCTGGGCCGCCAGCCGGTCGGCACGCTCGGCGAGGCGCGGGCCCTCGAGCCTCCGGCACATCTCGGCGAAATGGGGCCGGGGGCCGTTCCAGCAGAGGTCATCAACGTCGTCCATGACCGGGGCGTCGAGGTCGAGCGTGGCCAGGCGCCGGTAGAGGCCGGCGTCGTCGCGCCCTTCGGCAAGCGCCGCCGCCAGGCGGGCGGCACTGCGCACGGTCACGTCCCAGTCGTCGGCGTCGTCCGGAATCTCCTCGAGGTGCACATAGCGGGCCAGCACGGTTGACGATGACTTCGCCCCCCACCCGGGCAGCCCGGGGATGCCGTCGGCGGTGTCGCCCACCAGCGCCAGGTAGTCGGGAATCGACTCTGGTCGAACACCGAAGCGGTCGATGATGCCGTCCCGGTCGTAGACCACGCCCTTGCGCCGGTCGAACTGCACGATGCGGAGCCCGTCGTCGACGACCTGGGCGAGGTCCTTGTCGGGGGTGCAGATGAGGATGCGGTCCACCCGGGGGTCCTCAGCGGCCTTCACCGCCGCTGCGCCCATGGCGTCGTCGGCCTCGTGCTCGACCATGGCGAAGACCCGGAAGCCTGCCGCCGTGAGTGCCGCCTCGAGCAGCGGGAATTGGGAGAAGAGCTCCGGCGGCACGCCCTCGCCGGTCTTGTAGCCCTCGAACATCTCGTTGCGGAAGGACTCGACCACCTGGTCGGTGGCGACGCCGACGTGGGTGGCGCCCTCCTCGAGCATTCCGAGGATCGAGCCGACGACCGCCCGCGTGGCCGCCACCTCGACGCCGTCGGCCGTCACGTGCGACGGCACCGCGAAGTGGTGGCGGAACAACTCGTACGTTCCGTCGACGAGGTGAACCTCCACGCTGCGCCTCCTGGCTTCCGGACGTTCTCGGACCTGTCGCCCCGCGCTAGCGCGGTTCCTCGACCAGTTCAATGAGGGTGCCGAAGGAGCCCCTCGGGTGGACGAAGGCAACCGTCGTGCCCCGGGATCCGGGCCGGGGCACCTCGTCGATGGCCCGCCCACCGGCGGCCACGATCGCGGCGAGTGCCTCGGCGCAGTCGTCGACCCGGTAGCCGACGTGGTGGATGCCCTCACCGCGCTTGACGAGGAACTGGCTGATCGGCGAGTCGGTTCGGGTCCCGGTGGTGAGTTGGAGGTAGGACTCGCCCACCCGCACCATGGCCTCCTCGACGCCATCCTCTTCGACGACCTCCCTGTGGCAGACCTCGGCACCGAAGGCCCGGGCGTGGTAGTCGATCGCCGCCTCGAGGTCGTGTACGGCGATGGCGACGTGGTCGATCTGGGTCAGCAGCATGCGGGGTCCTGGATCACTGGGGGTATGGCTGGCGGGCGGATTGCCCGCTCCCATCGTGGCACGCCACGACGGACGGATGGCCCCTGCGCCCTGACCTGTGGAAAACCTGCCTGACTTGTAACGATCTCGTAAATGTTGTAATGTGATCGCAACACGTTGGGAAGACCCCTCCACCCAACTAAGGGAAGCGCCCTCCGAAGGTTGCCGGTACCGCCCGCAACCGGCCCCGGGGGGCGTTTCCTATTTTTCCCAGTTTCTTCTCAGTCGCCTCCGAGCTTGCGTCGGCCCTCGAGCGCCCGCCCCAACGTCAGTTCGTCGGCGTACTCGAGGTCACCGCCCACCGGCAGGCCACTGGCAATCTTGGTGACCTCCACCCCCAGCGGCTCCAGCAGCCGCGCCAGGTACATGGCGGTGGCTTCGCCCTCGATGTTGGGGTTCGTCGCCAGGATCACCTCGTCCACCTCCTCGTCTCCGAGTCGGGCGAGGAGCTCCCTGATGCGGAGCTGCTCCGGACCGACCCCGTCGATGGGGCTGATCGAACCGCCGAGTACGTGGTAGCAACCCCGGAACTCGGCCGTGCGCTCCAGCGCCACCACGTCACGCGGGTCCTCGACGACGCACAGCACCGAGCCTTCCCGCCGCGCATCCGCACAGATGCCGCAGAGGTCGTCCTCGGCGATGTTGAAGCACCGACTGCAGAACCGCACCCGGGAACGCATCTCGACGATGGCCGTCGTCAACCGCTCGACGTCGGCGGGGTCGGACTCGAGGATGTGGAAGGCGAGGCGCTGCGCCGAACGGGGGCCGATCCCCGGCAGGCGACCCAGTTCGTCAATGACCTGCTGGACGGCGTCGGCGTACACGGTGGACGGGATCCCGGTCGGATCAGTCGGGCTCGACGACGCTCACACCGGGGAATGCCTCGGTGATGCGTTCGACGGCGGAGCCGACGACTGCGTCGGCATCGACCAGGTCGTCGGGATTGATGGACTCGTCGTCCTCGTCCTCCGGAGATGCCGCAGCGGCAGGCTTCGCGGCACCCGGTCGCGGAGGTGGACGGGTCGCCCCCTCGTCGACCACCAGGCGAACCGGGACGGCCACGCCGAACTGCTCGGCAAGGGCGCCCTCGATCTCGCCGATCAACTCGGTGCACCTCATCAGGTGCGGCTTGTTCGGGAGGGCCAGGACCGCCACGCCGTCGACGACCTCGGTGAACCGTCCGATGCCGAACCTGGCCTTCGCCTTCTTGCTGACGCGCCCAAGGACCTCGTCGCCCCAGGCAAGGGCCAGTGCGTCACGATCGGGGAGGTCGCTCGCTGCTGCCGGAGCAGGCACCGCATCCGGTGTCGCCTCGGCAACAGGCTCGGCAACAGGCTCGGCAACAGGCTCGGCAACAGGCTCGGCAACAGGCTCGGCAACAGGCTCGGGCCCTCGGCTGGAGGCGAGGGTCTCGCGGGCCTTCGCCGCCGGTCCCCTCCAGGAACGCTTCGGCGGCACCGGTGGCGGCGTGGCAGCGGATCCGGCGACCGGGCGGCCCTCGGCCAGGGCGTGTTCGAGCTGCTCGATTCGTCGAACCAGGTCGTCGAGAGTCGATGCATCGACGGGCGGCGAACCGGGTGTGCTGCCAGTCGACGTCGCCAACCGGACCAGGGCGACCTCGAGGTCCACCCGAGGATCGGGCGCCCGGCGCATGTCGACCAGGGCGGTGCCGAGCACCTCGAGTGCCCGCGTGATCGTGGCCGGGGAAAGGGACTCCGCGAACGACTCGGCTCGGGACCGGTCGTCGTCGGAGAGTTGGTCGGGCGGCACGCCCATGCGGACGAGGAAGGCATCGCGCAGTGCCGACAGCAGTGCCTCACCCAGGACCCGGGGCTCCCGTCCACGCGAGACGCCCGTGGCGATCGCCCCCAGTGCTGCTGCTGCGTCCGAGTCGGCGAGGGCGGCAAGCAGTTCGGCGGTCGTGGTGTCGTCGGGAACGGCCCCACCCGCCACAGCCCGGTCGAGGGCGGAGAGCGCGTCGCGTGCCGAGCCGCGACCGGCCCGCACCGCATGTGCCTGACCCTCCTCGTCCACGTCGAGGCCGGCGTCGGTGACCACGTCAGCAACCAGCGATGCGATCTCACCGGCCGACAGCAGGCCCAGTTCGAGGTGCTGGGACCGACTACGGATGGTCTCGACGACCTTGTGGGGTTCGGTGGTTGCGAGCACGAACACGACGTGGCCGGGCGGTTCCTCGAGCGTCTTGAGCAGGGCGTTCTCGGCCCCCGGGGTGAGCATGTGGACCTCGTCGAGGAGGTACACCTTCGTCCGGCCCGGCGTGCCGAGGGCGACCTTGGCAAGGAGGTCGCGGATGTCATCGACCTTGTTGTTGGATGCAGCGTCGAGCTCGTGCAGGTCGAAGGACCGGCCGGCGTCAATGGATATGCACGACTCGCACCCGCAGCAGGGCTCGCCATCGGCCAGCGCCGTGCAGTTGAGTGCCTTGGCGAGGATCCGGGCAGCGGTGGTCTTGCCGGTGCCCCGGGGCCCGCTCAGGAGGTAGGCGTGGTGGACGCGGTCCTCGCGCACGGCGTTGCGGAGCGCCGCGACGACGTGGTCCTGCCCCCGGATCTCGTCGAACCGGCGCGGTCGGTAGCGGCGGTAGAGGGCCGTGTACTCCATACACCGCTCACCCTACAGCGGCCCTGCGACACGCCCGGGGGCGTGCCGCGGGCCACCGCCCGGCGGAGGGAGTGGGATTCGAACCCACGGTGACCAAGGGCCACACACGCTTTCCAAGCGTGCCGATTCGTCCGCTCTCGCATCCCTCCGGGGAACCGCCCGAGGCGGAATCCGGGGGCAAGGCTAGCGGCCGCCTTTCCAACGGGCGCAGGGCTAGGCGACTGTGGGTATCGTTTCGATACACACCCGCCTTCGAGTGTGGCGGTCGGGTCCTGTGCGACCGGGGCCCGTGAACCGGGTCAGGGCCGGAAGGCAGCAGCTCTCAGCGGAACCCCCGGGGTGCCGCAGATCGCCTGGCCGCCACGCTCGAAGGCGGGTGTGGCGCGTCCCGCACCTATCGTCGCCGTCATGGACGACGAAGCCCTCATGGACCTCGCCCTCGACGAGGCCCGCCTGGCGGCTGCCGACGGCGAGGTCCCCATCGGTGCGGTGGTCGTCGTCGACGGCGAAGTCGTCGCCCGACGCCACAACGAGCGGGAGGCCACCGGCGACCCCACAGCCCACGCCGAGGTTCTGGCACTCCGAGACGCCGCAGAGGCCGTCGGCTCGTGGCGGCTCGAGGGAGCCACGCTCGTGGTCACGCTCGAGCCCTGCCCGATGTGCGCCGGTGCCGCATGGGCGGCACGAATCGGACGGGTCGTGTACGGCGGGGCGAACCTCGAAGCCGGGGCGCTGGGTTCCCTCTACCACCTGGGGACCGACCCCCGCCTGAACCATGAGTTTCCCGTGACCCATGGCGTGCGCGACGAGGAATGCCTGGGCCTCCTGGTGGACTTCTTCGCCGATCGCCGCTGACCAGGTTCCGAACACCGTTGGCCGGATTCCGGCCGCTGGCTAGCCTCGTCGGTGGAAGGTTGCCAGAGCGGACGAATGGGGCGGCCTCGAAAGCCGTTGTGGCCTCCGGGTCACCATGGGTTCAAATCCCATACCTTCCGCCACGTTGATGACCCCGGCGGTTCCCAGGAACCACGCCGGGGTCATCACGCGTCAGGGGCCGCATCCCGAACGTGCGCTCAGTCGGCCTGGTAAGCGGTCGCCTTCGGCTTGACGGGGCGGGCGAACCACAGCGGTCGACGCAGGCCGCCGGGACCGGGACCGGGGCGCGTCTTGGCCAGCCACTCCTCGAACACGGCGTGTGAGGCCTCGGTGTCGACCACGACGTCGCCGTAGGCGTCGCCGGGCTGTGCCGGGCCGACCGTCACCCGCTGCAGCCAGCAGTGCATGCCGCTGACCGGGTCGGGCTGCACGGGGAAGGTCAGGTTCTGGTGGACGCCCGTGTCGGACCACCAGATGCGGCCAGTGTCCGGCTCGTCGCTGTCGTACGGCTGGTTGCCGTGCTCGCGACGCAGGCGCCAGCGGCCGTCCGGCTCCCGCTCGACCGATGCCTTTCCGGCACCCCAGGAGCGGGCCTTGTCCTCGTCGAGGCGCCAACGGCCCATGTGGTGGCTGGCCGCCACGACACCGGGTCGAATGCCCTCGGTGCGCCATGCGGCGATCACAAAGTGTCCGATCCGGGTGGTGATCCGGACGAGCCCGTTCTCCTCGATGCCGAGTTCCTCGGCGTCGCCGGGATGGACCCACAGCGGGTGGCGATGGCTGATCTCGTTGAGCCACTCGGAGTTGGCCGAGCGTGTGTGGATCAGCGTCGGGATCCGGAAGGTGGGAACGAGGATCCGCTCGCCGGCGGCGAAGTCCAGGTCCTCCCAGTGGACGTGGCTCCTGATGAACGTCGGCGTGGCGTACTCGGGCCAGCCCCAGTCGCGCATCGTCTCCGAGAAGAGCTCGAGCTTCTTGGACGGCGTCGGGAAACCGAACTTGGCCTCACCGGCGATGTCGACCGCCGGTGAGCCGTCGCCGATGAAGGGCATGTGGCCGTTGATCTCGTCGAGCGAGCCATACGAGCCGGCGGTCCCGGGCCTGCGGTAGACGCCCAGGGCGTCCTTCTCGGTGCCGGCGAGGTCGGCGTCGGCGACGTCGCGCTCGTAGACCCGGTACTGGTCGCCGGGCAGGGCGAAGGCGCCCTTGCGGCGCATGTACTCGAGCGGGGTGAGGCCCTCGGCCGCGGCCGCCTCGGGGAGGCCGGGGACCGAGCCCTCGAAGAGCATCGTGTAGTACTCGTCGAGCGTGAGCGGCGTGCCGGGGCTCTCCCGACTCTCGAAGTGCCGGCGGATTCCGAGTTCGCCGTCGGGGTCGATGCGCCACGACAGGTCGATCCAGAACTCCTGCTCCTCCCACACCTCGCCGGGGTTGGCCTCGTGGGTGCGGTTGAACGACTCGCCCTCGAGTTCGCCGTGGCGGCGCAGCACCGGCTGGCGGAAGCCGATCCACATGCCGTTGTGGGTCTCGAAGCTGCCGACGTCGTGGCGTTCGGAGGCCACGCCCATGGGCAGCACGTAGTCGGCGTACCACGCCGACTCATTCCAGGTCGGGGTGAGTGCCACGTGGCAGCCCACCTTCTCGGGGTCGGCAAGCACCTCCAGCCACGTGAAGCCGTCGGGGTTGGTCCAGAGCGGGTTGTAGACCCGGGTGAAGTAGGTGTCGAGCCTCCCCCGACCGGACTTGAGGAAGTGCGGCAGCAGCATCGACAACTCGTGGTGGGTCAGCGGGTACTCGGCGGGCCAGGTCAGGTCGTTCCACTCGCCCTGCGGCTCGGGGTGGATCGGGGTGACCGGGATGAACTTGTTCCAGCCGTTGGCGTTGGTGCCACCCTCGGTACCGACGCTGCCGGTGAGGACGGTGACGAACCAGAGGCAGCGTGACACCTGCCAGCCTCCCTCGTTGCCGGCCGACGCCGCACGCCACGTGTGGCCGGCGAAGCCGCCGAGGCCCTCGCCACACACCCGGGCGACCTCGCGGATGCGGTCCTCGTCGATGCCGCACACCCGGGCCGCCTCGGCCGGTGTGTACTCGGCGTAGTGGTCGAGAAGGGCGGGACCGACGTTGTCGAACACCGGATCGAGGTCGGGGCGGGTCTCGGCGAGGAACGTCTGCCAGTTGACCCAGCGCTCGACGAAGGCCCGGTCCCAGGTGTCGTTCTCGATGAGCAGTCGGGCGATGGCAAGCAGCAGGAACGCCTCGGTGCCCGGCCATGCCGAGAACCAGTGGTCGGCCTGCGACGCCGTGTTCGACAGCCGTGGGTCGATGCACACGATCGTGGCGCCGTTCTCCTTCCCCTCGAGGATCCGTTGGGCGTGCGGGTTGAAGTAGTGCCCGGCCTCGAGGTGCGAGGAGATGAGGAAGATGACCCTGGCATTGGCGAAGTCGGGAGATGGCCGGTCGAAGCCCATCCAGGTGGCGAAGCCGACCCGAGCGCCGCTGGAGCAGATGTTGGTGTGGCTGTTGTGGCCGTCGATCCCCCAGGCGTGCAGGACCCACTCCATGTAGCTGTCGTCGCCCATCCGGCCCACGTGGTACATGACCTCGTGCCTCCGGTCCTCCCGGAAGGCCCGTCCGATGCGCTCGCCGATCTCGTCCAGGGCCTGGTCCCAGGTGATGCGCTCCCAGAGACCCTCGCCGCGGTCGCCGACCCGCTTCATGGGGTGGAGGATCCGCTCGGGATCCTCCACCTGATTGAGCGTGGCCGGACCCTTGGCGCAGTTGCGGCCCCGGCTGGCGGGATGGACGGGGTTGCCCTCGAACTTGGCGATCTTGCCGGTGTCCTTGTCCACGTAGGCCAGGAGTCCGCAGTTGGCCTCGCAGTTGAAGCAGGTGGTCGGCACCAGGCGGAACCGGCGCTCGACCCTGCGGGGCCAGGCCTTGGCGTCGAGGGCCCGATGGTCGTCCCAGTTCTCCTCGGGCGGGTAGGCGTTCAGCACGACGGCAACTCCTTCACGACAGCGGCACCGACTGGCCGGCCCGCACGTAGGCGTCCTCGTAGGCGAACAGGCCGACAAGGGCGCAGAGGCCCCCGAGGGCCGACGGCACGGGGCCGAACAACTCGAGCAGGAGGACGGGCGGGGTCAGCAGCAGCCACGCCAGGAAGCGGGACCGCTGCGCCCCCCGGGTCAGGTCGGCGAGCGCCATCGTGACGTGCCGCGAGTGGTGGCGCCGGAGTTCGATGGCCACGAGTCCGATGTTGGCGACGACACCGATCGCCAACATCACCTTCACCGCGCCGGTCTCGGGCACTTCCATGAACAGGTCCATGACGAGGGTCGCAGATCCGCCGGCGACCATCGCCTGCGCAAGGAGGACGGGGAGCAGCAGGCGTTCCTGCCAGAGGTCGCGGCCCTCACACTGGAAGAACAGGAAGGCCGTGTAGCCGGCGGTACCGAGGGCCAGCAACACCGTGGGGGCCACGAGGAGGAGCAGGACCCCGCCGGCATCGGCCAGGCCGGCGATCCACCATGCGGCGAGGCACGCGGCGAAGCCGGCCAGGACGTAGGCACCCTTGACCAGCCACGACGTGCGGTTGCCTCGGGTGAGGAGGTAGTGGAAGCGTCGAGGCTGCTTGAGGTCGCCCACCAGCAGGGCGCCGGTGAGGACGAGGAAGGCGCCGGCGACCATCGGTGGCACGACGCCGACGGCGGCCTGTTCGGAGCCGTGGCCGAGCATCACCTGCAGCGATGCGACCAGCATCACACCGGCGGCGATGGCCTTGGTGACCAGGTAGCCGGAAACCATCGAACCCCAGGTGGGCTTGTGCTGGGTGGTGTAGACGGTGCGGGCCATGTCGGCTCCGTCGTCACGCGAGGGCGCTGCGGTGAGAGCCACGGGGGTCGGCGTGGAGTGCGCCGGGGTGGTATCGGCCCAGATGAGTCCATCGGCGGCGATGGCCGAGGCCAACGGGTCGAGCGTCGAGGGATCTGCGCCCTTGTAGACCACCTTGGGGAGGGTCTTCTGCTCAGGCGTCCGCACCTTGCCCTCGCCGCTGGCGAAGAGGCGGGAGATCTCGGAGTCGGGGTCGTCGAGATCGCCGACCCGGATTGCCTGGGTCGGGCAGACGATCACGCACGACGGCTCGAGCCCCTCCTCGATCCGATGGTTGCAGAAGTTGCACTTGTGGGCCGTGGAGGTGGCGGGGTTGATGTAGATGGCGTCGTACGGACAGGCGTTGATGCACGCCTTGCAGCCGATGCAATTGTCGTCGTCGAAGTCGACCACGCCGTTGTCGGCACGAAACAGCGCCGAGGTCGGGCAGATGGCCATGCACGGCGCGTCGTCGCAGTGGTTGCACCGCATGACCGAGAAGTGCCGGTCGGTGTCGGGGAAGGCACCGGTCTCGACGTACTTGACCCAGGTGCGGTTGACGCCGAGCGGCACGTCGTGCTCGCTCTTGCACGCCACGGTGCAGGCATGGCAGCCGATACAGCTGCCCGAGTCGAGCACGAAGCCCAGACGGGTCATGGAATCAGGCGACCTTCCCGGACTCGCGACATCTGGGGCCCGGCTACCTGGAGGCCCGGGGCTGGATGCCGCTGCAGAGGAAGTCGAGCAGGTGGTCAAAGGTGTCGTCCGTGTCGTGCGGCTGCGGAAAGCCGTCGCCCGACTCGAGGTGGGCGAAGCCGTGGAAGGCCGCCCGCATTGTCCGTGCGACATGAACCTGCTCGTCGTCGGAGAGTTCGTAGGCGGCCAGGGCCCGACCGAGGACGGCGACGACCTTGTCGACGGCCCCCTCGAGTTCGGCGTCGCCGGCACAGGGATAGCGGTCTGTTGCGGCATAGAGGCCGGGATGGTCCCGGACCATCTCCCGCCATGCGCTTCCGACGGCCCGTACCGCCTCGTCGCCCGCGACACCGACGGCGGCGGCAGCGAGACGGTCGGCAAGGATCTCGCGGCCACGCAGGCCGAGGAGTCGGATCATGGCGTCGAAGCCGTCGACGTGCCGGTAGAGGGCAGGTTGGCGCACGCCCAGTTCGTTGGCGACACGGGTGAGGGTCACTGCATCGAGGCCCTCGCTGTCAGCCAGGGTTGCTGCCGTCGCGACCACCCGGTCCGTGTCGAGGGTGCGTCGGCTCATGCCCTCACCATAGTGTTAGGACCTCTCGCACTCCAGTTAGACCGCATTGTTCCATGGTCCGGATCACCAGACGACGAGCGCCGCGCCGACCGCCACCGCCAGCGCTCCGCCCAGGGCCCTCGGACCCAGCGCCTCCCGGGCCAGGAGCACGCCGAGCACGACCGACACCTGCCGCAGGCCCGCCACCTGGCCCGCCTGAGCCTGTTTGAAGGCCAACAACACGAGGGCGTAGGCGGTGCCCTGCCCGACGCCGATCAGGGCCCCGGGCCGCAGTGAGGCCCGGATCCTCTCCACCCCCGGCTGACGCACCGCAAGGACCACCAGGGAGCTCAGGATCATGATCACCGAGAGGTACCCGAGTACGCCGGTGAGGTCGACCGACCGGGCGTCGATGAGCGAGTAGCCGACCGTGCCGAGGCCGGTCAGCAGCGCCATGGCGACGGCACGACCTTCCCGGAGTCGGGCTCCCAGGCCCGCCACGAGGAGGATCCCCACCGTCAGGACCACCAGTCCCACCGACGTGGCGGTCGACGGTGTCTCACCGAGCAGCCACCATCCGCCCAACCCGATCAGCAGAGGAGCCGTCCCGCGGGCGATCGGATAGGCGACGCTGAGGCTGCCGTCGCGGTAGGCCGACCCGAGGAAGCCGAGGTAGACGGCCTGTGCAGCGGCGCTGGCGAACACCCAACCCAACACCTCGACCGGCGGATCAACCACCACCATGGGCAGGAGGACCACCCCGACCCAGAGGTACGAGATGGCGATCACAATCGCCGGGTCGTCCATCCGGTGGAGGCGGGCATTCCAGGCCGCATGGATCACCGTCGAGGCCAGCACCAGCAGGACGGCCTCGAGCGGCACCCGGCCTCCCTCAGCCCCGGCGTGCGCGGGCCAGAAGGCCGGCGATCACCACGACGTCCACGATGTCGGAGGACGAACAACCGCGGGACAGGTCGTGGAGCACACCGTCGAGGCCCTGGAGCAGCGGCCCGTAGGCGCGGGCGCCGCCAAGGCGCTCGGCGATCTTGTAGGCGATGTTGCCGCTGTCGAGGTCCGGGAAGATGAAAACGTTGGCCCGGCCGGCCACCGGCGAATCCGGGGCCTTCAAGGCGGCAACCTCGGGCACCCATGCGGCGTCGAACTGCAACTCGCCGTCCACGACCAGATCCGGCGCCGACTCGCCGAGCCGTCGCGTCGCTTCCTTCACCTTGTCGATGCGGGGATGCTGCGCGCTCCCCTTCGTGGAGAACGAGAGCATCGCCACGCGGGGCTCCTCGCCGGTGAGTGCCGCATGGGTCTGCGCCGAGGAGGCCGCGATGGCGGCCAACTGCCCGGCATCCGGGTCGGGCACCACACCACAGTCGCCGAACGTGATCGGGCGGCCGTCGGGCAGGACCATCAGGAAGCAACTGCTGACGACCGAGGCACCCGGGGCCACGCCCAGGACCTTGAGGCCGGCCCGGAGCACGTCGGCGGATGGACGGGTGGCGCCCGCCACCGCGGCATCGGCCCGTCCGCTCCGCACCAGCAGGGTGGCGGCGACGACCGGGTCCGCCGGGTCGAGTCCGGCGGCGATCGCCGGACCGCAGGCCTCATCCCCGGGGTCGACGACCGGCTCGACGATGACCGCGAGACCATCGCCATGCAGTCGGGCGGCCGCCTCATCGACCCTGGGGTCGCCCAGGTCGGCGAGGACGACCCGTGCCGGGTCGACGCAGGCCTTCTCGTGCCACTCCGCCACGAGGGCGGGCCGCGAGCCGCTCATGAGGATCGGATCCCGCTCAGCTCTTGCCCCGCCAGGGGATGAGCCGCGACTCGAGGAGGCGCATCACCAGGTCCATGAGCGCACCGATCACACCGATGATGACGATGTTCATGAGCACGATGTCCATGCGGAAGAACCGGCTGGCGATGTAGATCGAGGCACCGAGTCCCTTCTCGGCGCCGACCAGCTCGGCGGCAACGAGGGTCCCCCAGCTGACCCCGAGCGCCACGCGGAGGCCGGTGAACACCTCGGGCAGGGCGTTGGGGAGGATCACGTACCGGAGGATCTGCCACTTGTTGGCGCCCAGCGAGTAGGCGGCGTGCACCTTGGAGCCGGAAACACCGAGCACCCCGGCCCGGCTGGCGATGATCATCACCCAGACCGACGCCCAGACCAGCAGGTTGACCTTCGACTCCTCGCCGATACCGAACCACATGATGAACATGGGCAGCAGGGCCAGCGGTGGGACCGGCCGGAACAGTTCGACGATGGGGTCGAAGATGCCGCGCAGAACCCGCGAGAGGCCCATGGCGAAGCCCACGGGGATCCCGATGATCGTCCCGATGAGCATGCCCTTGAGGACCCGGCTGAGGCTGGCGGAGGCGTGTTCCCATGCCGAGGCCCGGCGGTAGCCGTCGCGCCACCAGTCCACGAAGGCGTCCCAGGTGGCGAAGGGACTCGGGAAGGTCTTCTCGTCGAGGATCGGCTCGGGACCTCGGGTGAACCACCACCAGAGCAGGAAGAGGCCACCGAGTGAGACCAGCATCCAGCCCTTCGAGGTCGTGACATCGGAGGCGTCGCCGAAGGTGACGGTCTTGCGCCTCTGCATGCTCCGGCGACGACCGAAACGTGATGGCTTCGCGTCCTCGACGGGTGACCCGGCGACAGGGGCGGGAACGTGCTCGCTCATGACATCCCCCCTCGTGGCCCATGATCTGCTCCTCCATGCCCCAGATCATCGAGAGCAGTTCCTCGCGCTTCTCGATGAACTCTGCCGAGGCCTTGAGCTTCCGGGGGTCGGTGGAGAGGCCGACCTCGGCGAACGGCAACTCGTAGGCCTTCTCGATGCGGCCCGGGCGTGGGGCCATCACGAACAACTTGTCGCCGAGGAACAGGGCCTCTTCGACGCTGTGGGTGACCAGGATGATGGTCTTTCCCGTCTCCTTCCAGAGCTTGAGGATCAGGCCCTGCATCTTCTCCCGGGTCAGGGCGTCGAGCGCGCCCAGCGGTTCGTCCATCAGGATGACCTCGGGCTCGTTGGCCAGGCATCGGGCCAGCGCCACCCGCTGCTGCATGCCACCCGAGAGTTCGTAGATGGCTTTGTCGCCGAAGCCCGTGAGGCCGACCGTGTTGAGCAGGCCATTGACCAGGGCCTTCGTCTCGGACCTCTTCCTCCGGTTCATCCGGGGCCCGAACGCCACGTTCTGGGCGACGTTCTGCCACTCGAAGAGGGCGCCCTGTTGGAAGACCATGCCCCGCTCCTGGCCGGGGCCGGTGATCGGCGTGCCGCCCAGTTCGACCGACCCGCCGCTGGGGGCGAGGAACCCGGCGACGATGTTGAGCAGCGTCGTCTTGCCACAACCCGATGGTCCCAGCAGCGTCAGCAGGCGGCCGGCCTCGAGGTCGAACGAAACGTCGTGCAGGGCCTGGACCGAACCACCCTTGGGCAGTTCGTAGACCATGCTCACGTTCCGTACGGACAGGTCCTTCACCGGCACTCCCCCTTGTTGCCGTCGCAGATCGTAGGCGTTGGTCGCCTAGGCAATTTCCGACAACCAGGCGCCCGTGCGCTCCAGCACCCGATCGGTTCGGTCCACCAGGTCCTCGACCACCGTGCCGTCAGCGATCAGGGGCGGTGAGATGGTCAGGCCCGTGTAACCCCGGTCGTCGGGTCGGATGGTCATGCGCTGCTCCTGGACGAAGCCGTCCAGGACGCCACCACGGAGGCCCGCCTCCTGGTCGGGGCTCAGTTCCCGGCCGTCCTCGCGGTCTGCGCAGAGGTCGATGGCATAGAAGAATCCGGCCCCCCGGACCTCCTTCACGCACGGATGGGCGTCGGCCAGCTTCGCGAGCGACTCGGCCATGCCGGCCTCGTTGGCGAGCACGTGCTCCATCAGGCCCTCGTCGCGCATCGCCGACATGTTGGCAACGGCCACGGCGGTGGCGACCGGATGGCCGCCGAACGTGGAACCGTGCATATAGGTGCCCATGGGCGAGTCGTGGACCGACTCGACCAGCTCGCCGCGTATGACGACGCCGCCGAGGGGCTGGTAGGCGGAGGTGACGCCCTTGGCGAAAGTGATCATGTCGGGCACGACGCCCATGCGCTCGCTGGCGAACCAGTGGCCGAAGCGCCCGAACGAGCAAATGACCTCGTCAGCGACCAGGAGGACCCCGTGGCGGTCGCAGATGCGGCGTAGTTCCTGCCAGTAGCCGTCGGGGGGCACGAGGGCGCCGCCGCCGTTCTGGACCGGCTCGGCCATGACCACGGCGACGGTCTCGGGACCCTCGGCCAGGATCGCCTCCTCGACAGCCCGGACACAGGACAGGTCGGCGACCGGCGTGCCGGCGGGCGAGGTGCACTGGCGGGTGTTGGGCACGTGTCGGGCGCCGTCCCAGAGCATGGGGAGGAACGGGTCGCGGAACTTCGGGATGCCGGTCACAGCGAGGGCTCCGAGGGTGGTGCCGTGGTAGGCCCAGTTGCGGGCGATGACCTTGTAGCGGCCCTCGTCGCCCTGGGAGAGGTGGTAGTTGCGGGCGAACTTGAGCGCCGACTCGACGGCTTCGGAGCCCGAACTGACGAAGAACACCTCGGAGAGGTCGCCGGGGGCGAAGTCGGCGATCATCGACGCCGCCTCGATTGACGGCGGGTGGGCATTGCCCCAGTTGGTGGCATAGGCGAGGCGGCCCATCTGCTCGGCGGCAACCTCCGCCAGGTCGGTCCGCCCGTGGCCGATGTTGACGCAGAACAGCCCGGCGAGACCGTCCAACCACTCGTTGCCCTCGGTGTCGAAGAGGTAGCAGCCCTCGGCCCGCTCAAAGATGGGGAGGGAGTCACTGCGCCAAGCGGCGCCGGGGGTGAAGTGGGGAACGAGGTGGCGCTGGGCCCGTGCGCGCTGTTCGGTCATCGCCCTACCTGTTCTCGTGGATCGATCGAGGACGGCGTCGTACACTCCGGCAACCGATCGGCGGCCCCGACCCCCGGACGGGCCGTATGGCCCCGATCGCCCTCGTTAGAGTCCGTAACTTATATGTAATCCCATCTAACATCAATGCTCGCCGGCAGCAGAAGGGCAACGTGGCATCACAACTTCCTGATCGGGCCCAGGTCGTCATCATCGGTGGTGGCGTCGTCGGCGCCAGCATCGCCTACCACCTCGCCGAACTCGGCTGGACCGACGTCGTCGTGCTCGAGCGCCACACGCTCACCAGCGGCACCACCTGGCACGCAGCCGGCCTGGTGGGCTGCCTGCGGGCCACCCACAACATGACCCGGCTGGCCGCCTACTCCGCCGACCTCTACGACCGGCTGGAACGCGAGATGGGCCACCCGACCGGCTTCAAGAAGGTCGGATCCGTAAGCGTCGCCGGCAGCGCCGAGCGACTCGAGGAGCTCGTGCGGGGCGCGGGCATGGCCAGGTGCTTCGACGTCGACGTCGAAGTCATCGGCACCGACGAACTGGTCGATCGCTGGCCACTGCTGAACCCCGAGGGCATCCACGGCGGAGTCTGGCTCCCCGGTGACGGACAAACCTCTCCCATCGACACCACCATGGCCATGGCCGCAGTCGCCAAGGAGAAGGGCGCCCGGATCATCGAGGGCGTCTCGGTCGAGCGCATCCGGACCCTCAACGGCCGGGCCGTCGGCGTCGACACCGACCGGGGCCCGGTCGATGCCGAGCACGTCGTGGTGGCGGCCGGCATGTGGTCACACAAGTTGGGCCGGGACATCGGCGTCAACATCCCGCTGGCCGCCTGCGAGCACTTCTACCTGGTCACCGACGGCATCCCGGACCTGCCGTCGGGCCTGCCGGTGCTGCGCGACACAGACAACTGCACCTACGTGAAGGAGGAGGCCGGGCGCCTGCTCGTCGGCTTCTTCGAACCGGTCGCCAAGCCATTCGGCACAGACGGCATCCCGATCGACCGACCCAACATGCAGTTCCCGTTCGACTGGGACCACATGGCGCCGGTCTACGAGCGCATCTGCGAACGCATCCCGCTGCTGGCCGAGGTGCCGCTGCGCCTGGAGTTCAACGGCCCCGAGTCGTTCACCCCCGACGACCGCTACCTGCTCGGCGAGACCCCCGAGGTGCGCAACCTGTTCGTGGCGACGGGCTTCAACTCGATCGGCCTCCAATCGGCCGGTGGCGTCGGCAAGGTGCTCGCCGAGTGGATCGTCGGCGGACGGCCGCCGATGGACCTCTGGGACGTCGACATCCGCCGCATGCAGGGGTTTCAGACCAACCGCCGCTACCTGCGCGACCGGTCCGTCGAGGGGCTGGGCCTGCTGTACGCCATGCACTGGCCGTTCCGCCAGGTCGAGACGGCCCGGGGCGTCCGACGTTCCGCCGTCCACGACCGGCTGGCCGGCCTTGGCGCCTGCCACGGTGAGAACGGCGGTTGGGAGCGCCCGAACTGGTTCGCCCCTGAAGGCGTCGAACCCGTCTACGAGTACGCCTACGGCCGTCAGAACTGGTTCGGACACTCGGCGGCCGAGCACCGAGCCTGCCGGGAGGGCGCCGCCCTGTTCGACCAGTCCTCGCTCGTCAAGCTGCTGGTCCAGGGCCCGGATGCAGCAGAGGTGCTCAACCGGATCTCCTCCGCCGACGTCGACGCCGAGCCCGGCACGTCCGTGTACACGACCTGGCTGAACGAGCGCGGCGGAATCGAGGCGGACCTCACCGTCAACCGGCTCGACGAGGAGCGCTTCCTCGTCGTCACCGCCTACACCACCCAGGTCAAGGACGCCGACTGGATCGCCCGGCACACGCCCGACGGCGCCCGGATCACGGTGACCGACGTGACCTCGGGCTGGGCAACGCTCGGTGTCTTCGGCCCGCTTGCCCGTGAGATCGTGGCGCCACTCACCGACGCCGACCTCGGCAACGAGGCCTTCCCGTTCGGCACCCTCCAGGAGATCGACCTGGCCTACGCCCGTGCGATCGCCGTGCGCCGCACCTACATGGGCGAACTGGGCTGGGAGCTGTACGTGCCGACCGAGTTCGCCGTCGGAGTGTTCGACACCCTCTGGGCCTCCGGCGCTCCCGACGGCCTCACCCTCGCCGGCTACCACGCCATGAACTCACTGCGGATGGAGAAGGCCTACCGCCACTGGGGTGACGACATCGCCGACGAGGACACCCCGCTCGAGGCCGGGCTCTCCTGGGGGGTCTCGTGGGACAAGCCCGGCGGCTTCATCGGCCGCGAGGCACTGGTCGCACAGCGCGAGGCCGGCCTCACCCGTCGCCTCGTGCAGTTCCGCCTCGACGACCCGGAGCCACTCCTGTACCACGACGAGCCGGTCTTCCGGGACGGTGGGCTGGTGGGCCGGATCACGTCGGGCATGTACGGGCACACGGTCGGCGGCGCTCTCGGAATGGCCTACCTCGGTAGTGAGCCCGATACCCCGCGACCGCAGGTGATCGAGGGGACCTTCGAGATCGAGGTGAACGGCGAACGGGTTCCGGCGACGGCCTCCTACCGGCCGTTCTACGACCCCGACAGCGAACGCGTCCGGCTCTGACGTAGGCAACGATGAGCCCCGGTTAACCGGCCGTCGACCCAGGGGAACCGTGCCCCGACCGCCAGTCCGGCGTCCACCATTTCGAGCATCGGTACAGTGGCCCGATGGCCACCGATTCCGATCTCCCGGTCGTCACGGTCGCAGAACTCGGGGCCCTCGTCGAGGAAGGCCTCCGGACGCTCTTCCCGGACGAGCTGTGGGTCGAGGGCCAGATCTCGAACCTGCACCTCGCACGATCGGGGCACACCTACTTCGACCTGATCGAGCCGAACGACCAGCCGGGGGAGGCGCCCACCGCGCTGTTCAGCGTGACCCTGTGGAAGGGCAACCGGCCCGGCGTCGAGCGGACCCTCGCCGAGGCGGGTGGGGTCGCCCTCGAGGACGACCTCGTGGTCCGGCTGCGGGTCGACCTGCGCTTCTATGCGCCGCGCGGCCGTCTCCAACTCAACATGACGGGGATCGACCCGGCGTTCACGCTGGGGCGCCTGGCGGCCGAACGCGACCGACTCCTGCGCACCCTGTCCGACGAAGGGTTGCTCGAACGCAATGCCGGGCTGATGGTTCCCGTCCCTTCCCTACGGGTCGGGCTGGTGACGAGCGTGGGGTCGGCAGCGCATGCCGACTTCTGCACCGAGTTGGAACGCAGCGGCGTCGGATTCACGATCCTCGAACGGGATGCGCGCGTCCAGGGCGGGGGGTCGGCCCTCGACGTGGCCGAAGGGCTGCGGGTCGTTGCCACACACCGGCCCGACGTCATCGCCCTCGTGCGGGGCGGCGGTTCGGCGGCCGACCTGGCGACGTTCGACGCCGAGGTGGTGGCCCGCACGATCGCGGCACTCGACATTCCCGTGTTCACGGGAATCGGCCACGAGATCGACCGGTCCGTCGCCGACGAGGTCGCCCACACCGCCTTCAAGACCCCGACCGCCTGTGCCGCCGCGATCGTCGCCTCGGCCCGGGAGGTGCTCGACGACCTGCTGGCGCTGCGCACCGCGGTCGTCGTACAGGCCCGGCGGGCACTGGCGTCGGCCGCCGACCGACAGGACGACCTGGCCGTACGGCTCCGACGCTCGGCCGAGGCCGGCCTCTCACGGCAGGGCGAACGCCTCGACTCGGCAGCGGGGCGCCTGGTGCGTTCGACGACCGTGGCCCTCGGCCGCCACGGCGACCAACTCACCGCACTCACGGCACGGCTGAGGGCACTCGACCCGGCGGCGATCCTCGCCCGCGGCTGGTCGATCACGAGGAGGGCCGGCGGCGACCTGGTGCGATCCACCACCGACGTGCGCGGCGGTGACGCACTCGAGACCCGCTTCGCCGACGGTACGGTCAGGAGCACCGTCGACTGAACGGAGGACGAACCATGGACGACGACCAGACCGGTTACGCAGAGGCGCTTCAGGAACTCCAGGCGATCCTCACCGAACTCGAGGGCGAGGCCGTCGACGTCGACGTACTGGCAGTCCGTGTGGCACGTGCCGACGAACTCCTCACCCTCTGCCGGGAGCGGCTCGAGGCTGCCAGTGTCCAGGTCGAGAAGGTCGTGGCGGCCGCCGACGACGCCTGATCCGTCCCGACGCCACCCCCAACGCCAGACTGCGACCGTGCGGATCCGCAAGCTCTCCTCTACGAACGCCTTCGTCGCCGTCGACCTCGACGGGGCCACCGGCCGGGGGGTCGTGCGCATGGCGCCGAAGGTCCTCCAGGGCGGGGCCAAGAACCTGGCCCGCTCGATGACCTACTCCCTGGCCTGCCTCGACCGGCGAGAGACGGGCGTCTCCGCAGGCATCAGCGCCACCCCCGAGGAATCCGATGCCGCACTCGCCGCCTTCGTCCAGGAGGTCGCCGGCTGGGACGAGGGCTACCGGTTCGAGGCCGGCAAGGGAGTGGGCACCGCAGCCCTCGGCCCACTGGCCGTGGAGGCTGGTGATCCGCTCCCGGGTGCCGTCGCCGGAGCCCTGGCCGCCTGCCCCGGTGCCTCGACGGCGGTCACCGACGCCGACGATCCTTCGCCTCTTGGCGGCCTGCTCGCCGGTCACGGCGTCGAGGTGCTCGAGGTCGACGACCCGCTGTCGACCGCCGCCGACCTGCTGTTCGTCGGTGCCGGTGTGGGCGCCGTCGACCATGACAGCGCCGACGGGCTGAGGGCACAGGTCGTGGTCCCGACGGTGCGCCTGGCCGTGACGACGCGGGCGCTCGCCATGTGTTCCCGTCGGGGGATCGTGGTGCTCCCCGACTTCGTCGTGCTGGCAGCCCCACTCGCCGGGATCGACGAGGCCACGTCCGTCCTGGCCGAGGTACTCGACCACGCCGACGGGCCCGTGTTGGGCGCCTGCGAGCGGTCCGAGGCATTCCTCGATTCCTGGCAGGACGAACTCCCCTTCGGTCGCCCGATCTGACGCAGCAGGCGTCCCCCTACGCTGGGAGCTTCCGGGGCTGTAGCTCAGTTGGCTAGAGCACCTGCTTTGCAAGCAGGGGGTCGTGGGTTCGAGTCCCATCAGCTCCACCACGGTGACCAGCGGAAACGCTTCGCAGGCCCCACTTGTCAACCCTGGTACCGCGACCCCACCGAATTGGTCGGACAGGCCGCCGACGGATCACACTGTCGTGATTCCACCTCCGGGGAGGCAGACCATGCTCAGTTCGTTCGACGACTACTTCGTCCACCAGACGTCGCGACCCGTGGCGGTCCCAGCCACGACCGATCGCAACGCCTACGACCGGTTCTGGTTCAACGGCTACACCGACGACGGCAGCCTCTACCTCGGCATCGGCTCCGCCCGGTATCCGAACCTGGGCATCCAGGACTGCGGCCTCACGGTCGTCCACGACGGCGTCCAGTACGCCTTCCACGCCTCGCGCCGCATGCCCGACGACCCGTCCGACATGACGATCGGCCCGTTCCGGATCGAGATCCTCGAGCCCATGATGCGCCTACGGGTGGTACTCGACGACAACGAGACCGGGATCGGCGCCGACCTGACCTGGACCCCGCGCACGGCGTCTTTCGCCGAGGACTTCCAACTGCTCGGTCGGGGACAGATCAACAGCCACATGGAGGCGACCCGGTTCAACCAGTTCGGCCACTGGACCGGCGAGATCCGCCTGCCCGACACCACCATCGCCGTCGAACCCGGCCGGGTGTGGGGGACCAAGGACCGGTCGTGGGGCATCCGCCCGGTCGGCGACCCGGCCCCTCCCGGCGCCCCCCGACAGCACAAGGGGCTCAAGTTCTTCTGGGCGCCACTGCACTGGGACGACCACATCACCCACATGGGCGTCTTCGAGGACGCCGACGGCCACCAGATGCACTGGGACGGGTTCATCCTCCCCGCCTACGACGACCCCGATGACATCCCCGGCATCGAGGACCCGGGCATCGAGCGCCTCCTGCGGGTGCAGCACGACCTGACCTTCCTACCGGGCACCCGCCGAATCTCCGGCGCCCGGCTGACCCTCGACCGGGTGGGCCGCGACCCGCTGGTCATCGACCTCGAGCCCCTGGTCACCGCCCGCATGAAGGGCATGGGCTACAGCCACTCCACCTGGGGCCACGGCCACTGGAAGGGCGAACTGGCCATGGAGGGCGAATCGTGGCGACTCGACGAGGTCGACGAGATGTCACCCGAGAACCTCCACGTGCAGTCCGTGGTCCGGGCCACTTCCGGCGACCGGACCGGCATCGGCGTCCTGGAGCAGATCGTGGTCGGCCCCTACCCGCGGTACGGATTCACCGAGTTCCTCGACCCGGCGAAGTAGGCCTTCGGACGGGTCGGCCGGACCCACACACCTCGTCGACCGCTGACCGCCCTCACGGGCCGCTCCCCTCGTCGAGTAGGAGGCGGAGGCAGTCGGAGACACCGCCGGCGAGGTACGTGTCGGTGCCTGGTGGCATCACGCCCCGTTCCTCGAGCCGGTTGATGACCCGCACCACGATGGCGCAGTAGCGGGCTGCGGCGAACGCCTCGTGCCACCATGTGGCCCCGACCGGCCGGCCCAGCGCCTCCTCGTAGGCGGACACGAGTTCACCGCGTGAGGGTTCACCGTCGAGCCGCGGATTGCCACAGGACTCGTGGATCCAGCGGTCGAACATCAGGAACCAGCCCAGGTCGAACTCGGCCGGGGCGATCGTGGCTCCCTCGAAGTCAGTGAGGCACGTCGGCGTGGCCCCGTCCCAGAAGACGTTCCCCAGCCGGCAGTCGCCCCAGCAGAGCGTGGGCCCGGCGCCATCCGGGACTTCGGTGGCGAGGCGCCGCCAGGCCTCCTCCAGTGCCGGATGTGCACGCCCCCGCAGCTCCTGCACGGCGAAGTCCCGCCACAGGTCGAGTTGGCGGCGATGGTCGGGTTCGACGCCTTCGGGGACGAGGAAGCCCAGACCCGCCGCGCGCCAGTCGATCCGGTTGACGGCGGCGACCGTCCGGACTCCGGTGAAGTTCATGTCGCGTCGGCGCTGCGGTGGGGACTCCACGTAGAACCCCTCGGCCGTGTACGCCGGGGTCTCCCGGGGTATGTCGCCGTCGACGAACCCCGTCACGAAGAAGGGGACGCCGAGGACTGCGGGATCGGCCTCGTAGCCCACTGCCGGGGCCACCGGCAGCGAACTGTGGCTCCGGACCGCCTCCATCACCCGCCACTGAAGCTCGACCTCGACGTCGACATGCGTCGCCTGGGTCGGATAGACGGCCGCCTCGGCGGGCTCGCGTCGAAGCACGAAGCGCTCGGACCGTTCGGATCCGCTGCGGGTGACGAACGCCGACAGGATTGTCGTCTCGCCTGAGTAGCCGCCCTCGGGCGTGGCGACCTCGCCGATGCGGACCGACGAAGCATCGGCGAGCCGCTCTGCCAGCCAGCCCCCTAGCGCCCCCAGGTCGACGTCAGGACCGGCGTCCACTCAGTCCCCCACTGCCACCTTCGACGGCCGGAAGAACACCAGCATCTGCAAGGCCCCTCCGCCCACGCCGAGCAGGAGGGCGATCCAGAAGCCGGTCCAGCCGGCGAAGTCGTCGGCGATCCCGAACACCTCGTCGAGCGACCATGCGCCCGGACCCAGCGTGGCCGAGACCAGTGCCATGACGGCGAGGATGAACACGTACTCCCAACCCTCCTTGATGATGAAGAAGCCGTTGGACCGGTGGACGGTCCAGCCGGCGACGACCATCACGCCGATCACCCCGGCCGCCGCCACCGGGGTCAGGAGGCCGAGGGTCAGGAGAACTCCGGCACCCATCTCGGAACTTGCCGCCAGGAGTGCGTTGAGGCGACCCGGTCGCATCCCGATGCTGTCGAACCAGCGGCCAGTGCCGGCGATCCGTCCTCCTCCGAAGAACTTGTTCCAGCCATGGGCGGCAAGGGTCAGGCCCGCCACCCCACGCAGGATCAGCAGTACCAGGTCGATGTCGGTCGTGGACTCCATGGCAGGCCCTCCAACAGCCTCGGCGCTTGTCGGCGGGTGACCCTAGTGCGCTCCCGAATACGATCTCCTACTGTGCCGTTGTTCAAGGTCGTCGTGGCCGTCGTCGTGGTCGTGGTCCTCATCCGGGCCGGCCTCGCCTTGCTGCGCGCCCTCGCCACGCCGGTCCCCGAGCCACCGCCTCCCGGCGACCTCCGGAAGGTCAAGTTGCAGTACCGGTGCAGCCTCTGCGGCACCGAGGTACGGATGACCGTGGCCACCGAGGAGCACCCGGACCCGCCCCGCCACTGCATGGATGAGATGGAGATCGTCGTCACCGAGGAGTGACCGATCCCCTCGTCGCATTCCGACCCGTCCGCAGTCGTCCACAGGCTGTGGACGATTCTGTGGGAAATGACACATGTGTAGTTCCCGCCAGGTCCCCGGGTTCTTGGGCGACTCCACAGGCCTGTCGCCCGGGGTCGAGAACGGCTACTGGAACCGTGTCGCCGTGAGGATGCCTCCGAGGATGCTGCCGAGGCCGATCATCAGGTAGATGTTCTTCATCCCACCCGGCATCCAGCCCACGTAGTTGAAGAAGATGATCACGATGCCGAGCGCCAGCAGGCCGAACATCAGCACGGGCACCCATGTCGGCGAGGCCTTCGAGGCGGAAGGCGTCGGAGTGTTGTAGCGCGAGCCTGAGGGGCCACCCTTCGGGGTCACCCGGCCACCCTCGACGCGCTTCTTCGGAGGAGTCGACATGGCAACGAGGATAGGGGCGTCGTGCCGAGACGGGCGGTCCCACCGGAATCGGGCCCGCCGTCGGAGTCCGATCCCGTTACGGTACGGGCCCGTGACCGCCCGTGTCCTCGTCATCGACAACTACGACTCGTTCGTCTACAACCTCGTCCAGTACCTGGGTGAGCTCGGGGCCGAGCCGATCGTCCACCGCCACGACGCCATCACGACCGACGAGGCCGCCGCCCTCGAGCCCGACGCCGTCCTCATCAGCCCGGGGCCCGGCCGGCCCGAGGATGCCGGCATGTCGACCTCGATCATCCGCTGGGCCGCCGGACGCATCCCGGTCCTCGGCGTCTGCCTCGGCCACCAGTGCATCGGTGCCGCCTGGGGCGGCAACGTGATCCGGGCGCCGGAGGTCATGCACGGCAAGACCTCCCGGATCCACCACGAGGGAGCCGGCGTGTTCGCCGGGCTTCCCTCACCGTTCGAGGCGACCCGCTACCACTCGCTGCTGGTCGAACGTTCGTCGCTCCCCGAGGAGTTCGAGGTCACCGCCTCCACCGAGGACGGCCTCGTCATGGGGCTGCGGCACCGGGATCTCGACGTCGAGGGCGTCCAGTTCCACCCCGAGTCGATCCTCACCGCCTCCGGCCACGACCTGCTGGCCAACTTCCTGGCCAGGGTTCCCTGACCTCACCCCTCGGCGGTCGCCTCAGCCTTCGGGTACCGCAGTCGTCGTGGTTTCCACCGGCGCCACAGTCGTCGTGGTTTCCACCGGCGCCACAGTCGTCGTGGTTTCCACCGGCGCCA
>Ga0209403_10000098_pt1 | contig 128695 bp, 120 predicted proteins | sample ArcticOcean_MG_C_8_FD_187440 | JGI IMG/M metagenome (GOLD analysis project Ga0209403, IMG submission 187440) | Marine microbial communities from western Arctic Ocean - ArcticOcean_MG_CB11_86 (SPAdes) (version 2) | ecosystem: Environmental > Aquatic > Marine > Oceanic | place: Arctic Ocean... | reverse complement strand
CCCAAAGTCTCACCCGCCAATTCTCATTCCACCTTGCCACCACATTGGGCGCCGCATATATTGGTGCCCATCTCCATTTGCATCCCTGTCACTGCGGAACCTCACCCGGTCCCCCTTGGGAAGAAGGGCCTCGGACCGTGTTCGCCTTCCACAACAGAATACGCTACCTGTTCCGAGTCTCACCCAGGTCAGGGTGGTCTACTTACCAGCACAAGAAGGAGTCACGCGATGAACACAGACCTCTTGAGTTCACTCACACAGATCAAGGACGCCCGGACTCTCAGGACTTCCTCGTGGGACACGTCGGGTCGAAACTCCGATGCCTGGACGATCGATGCGGGGGAAACACGAGTCCTCGCAGATCTCACCGGCCCAGGTTGTATCACACACATCTGGATGACGCAAACAGGTGAAGAAACCTTTAGGGATGTCCTGATCAAGATGTATTGGGATGACGAACCCAACCCCAGTGTGCTCGTGCCGCTCGGTGACTTTTTCTGCCTCGGACACAACATCATGAACTCCTTTCAGACATTGCCGTTTTCAGCGTCCGTCAACAAGGCCAGAGAAAATCAGTTCGGTGCCAATGTCGCGCTCAACTGCTTTCTTCAGATGCCATTCAACAAGTCCGCCCGGATCGAAGTAACGAATGAGGGCAAGGTCCCGTATCGCCAGTACTTTTATGTCGACTACGAAGCATATGGGGCATCGCTGGGCAGCAGCACCGCATATTTGCACGCCCAGTTCAAACGGGAGAACCCCTGCGACGGCTGGGGTCACGAGATCCGGGTCAACACTCCGGAAGCCAACATCGTCAACAAGGGCAGGGAGGCGTGGGACAACAACTATGTTATTCTGGACGCCGCTGGAACCGGGCATTACATCGGCTGCAATCTGTCGGTATCAAATTTCCAGGGTACCTGGTGGGGTGAGGGGGACGACATGATCTGGGTAGATGGGTACAAATGGCCGCCGGACCTTCACGGAACGGGCAGCGAGGACTATCTGAACCAGGCCTGGGGAATGCAGGACAACGCTTTTCTGATGAACGGCAGTTCGATCTACGAAAAAAACACGGGTGGATATCAGACGTCGTATGTGTTCCACCTCACGAACCCCGTTAGATTCTCGAAATCTATCAAGGCAACCATCGAACACGGTCACGGAAACCATCTCGCCAACGAGATGTCATCCGTCGCCTATTGGTATCAGACGGAGCCGCACAAGAAATTCGGCATCCTTCCGGCAAGTCGCAGAAAGCCTGTTGCAAGGTTGGGTGAAAGGCAAGTGGTAGAGTGGGATGCCAGAGGAAAGTCACGCACACCGGCAGACGGAAAACTGAATGCGGAAATGAAACGGATGAAGAAAAAGTGGGCGAAAAAATAATCGGTTTCACAATCAGGCCGCGCATCTGGCAAAGTGCAGTGGCAAGGTCCTGTTGCGGTAAATTCACGAATTGATTTGACAGGAACATCGTCCCCCGGTATCATCAATGCAGGGTTCGCGAATTGGGTAAGAAAATCCCGAAAACCAACGCCGTTCGTATCCTGGATCGGCTCGGAATATCCTACGAAACCCTGGCTTACGAAGTGGATGACAGCAACCTCGGAGCCGAAGTCGCCGCATCCAAACTTGGCCTTCCGGCAGGGAGAGTATTCAAGACCCTGGTAGCCAGAACATCCCCGAGGGATGTTGTCATGGCGTGCATACCTGCCAGCGCCGAACTGGATCTCAAGGCGCTGGGTGCCGCAGCAGGTGCGAAACGGGCGGAAATGGTTCAGCTCAACGAGATACACACTCTTACAGGATATGTACGTGGCGGCGTCTCACCCCTGGGCGCCAGAAAGTCGTTCCCCGTATTTATAGACCGCTGTGCACAGAACTGGCCAACCATTTCTGTGAGCGCGGGCCTCCGCGGTCATCAGATCCTGCTTTCAGCACAAGATCTCCTGAAGGCCACCGGGGGGTCCATCGAAAGCCTCTCACGTCCTGAAACTGTAGATTAAGCCCAAAAGGAACACGCGATGCCCAATCCACGCGTTACAATCCTTGGTGGGGGAAACACGGCATTTGCCGTTGCCGCAAACCTCTCCCTTCGAGATGTCGATGTTACGCTGTATGAAATACCCAGTTTCGAAAGTGCACTCGAACCTATTCTCGAACTGAGCATAATAAACCTCCTGGGTGTCGGTGAAAAGGGCCCTGCGCGGATCCATCGGCTTACCACCAACATCCAGGAAGCTCTGGATGCGTCGGATCTCATTCTGCTGATCGTACCCGCTTACGCACATCGGACCTTCGCCGAAGTGTGCGCGCCCCATCTAACCCCTGGCAAAACGGTTGTTGCGATGCCGGGCACGCTCGGCTCACTCGAATGGGCGCAGATCCTGAGAGAAGCTGGCACGGAAGGGGTTACACTCGCAGAGGTCGATACCGCGCCCTATGTTTGTCGGAAAACGGCACCGGATACGGCAACCATCTGGGGAATCGTCACCGGCCTGGGGTTGGGGGTTCTCCCGTCTTCAGACACGGAGCGTGTGCGCGAAATGCTCGAACCATTGTTTCCGGGCGTCACTTGCTATCCCGACGTGATGGCAGCCGGGCTCGCCGCTATGAATCCGGTAGTACATCCAGCGGGCGTCTTGATGAACGCCGGACGTGTCGAATATTCCCATGGTGAGTTTCACTTCTATGAAGAAGGGGTAACGCCTTCTGTTGCCCGGGTTATCATGCAGGTCGATGCCGAACGAAGAGCCATTGCCGTTGCTTTGGGATACGATCTGATTCCGGCCAATGAGGCGTTTCACAGGGCGGGATTCGGACCGCAAGGAGATCTCTGGTCAGCCATCAACGGCAGCTATATGCTGACCCGGCTCAAGGCGCCGGGCACCCTGGAGTCCCGGTGGTTAACGGAAGACATTCCTTATGGACTGGCCTCGTGGCATTCTGTCGGTGCCCAGTATGGTATCGATGCCCCAACCATGAGAGGGCTTGTTGACATCGGTTCGGTCGTAATGGGTTTCGACGGTTGGACATCCGGTCGTGGTGTTAAAGAACTGGGTATCGAAAACATGGATCAGGCAACCCTGGCTGGGTACCTGAAAACCGCAAGGGTCTCCTGACGGTGGGAAACCAAACCGAATCGGAGCCTTCGTCTCAATCTGGCGACACACCACGCCCACTATCCCATAGCCAAACTTCCCGAACGCTGCGGGCATTCATAATCAGCAGCAGTCTTTGGGGAGCCTGGGCACGAATGGTGGGAATCGGCACCGCGGTGTTCACGGGTTACGCCCTGTGGTTGGGCGCCACCGAGTCGGAAGTCGCCTATTTCGTATCCATCGCCTACTTCACCAGCCTCGCGCAAATCGTCTCCTCCGTCTTTGTCACACGAATCAAAAACAAAAGAGCCTTCATCTTCACGATAGGCTTTGTTGAAATCCTCCTTCGGTCCAGCCTCGTTCTCATACCCTTGTTCCTTGACTCCGGCCGCATATTTACCCTCGGTGTATTGCTTGCAATGGGCCTCACTTGCGGTCAGCTGATCTCACCCATTTTCAGCGAATGGCTTTCTACGACGATCCCGGCGGATATTCGGGGTCGTTTCACCGGACGCCAGATGATCGCCCAGCTTGCAACCGGCATCATCGCTTCGTACGTGGTAGGATGGTATCTCGATCTTTTCTCCGAAAGTGAAAGGTATACAGGTTTCCTTACGGTTTTTATCAGCGCCATCATCCTGGGCGCCGGCGGATATCTGAACCTGATGCGAGTGCCTTTTTCTCGCACCGTAGACACGAGTTCCATTGGAAACTTGTTCGAACCATTCCACAACAGGAGATTCAGAAATCTGCTGTTCTATTTCATGTCCTGGAACTTCGCACTGGGTCTGGCCAACCCCTTTTACAGTGTATTCATGATCCAGAATCTCGGCATCAGCTACACGACTGTTGCCATCTTGAACAGTCTCTTCATGGCCGCAATGGTCGTGGGTAACCGGGTCTGGGGTGCACTCGTGGACCGCTTCGGAAGCAAACCGATCCTTCAGGTCCTGGTGTTGCCTGTTGCCCTGGTTCCTGTACTCTGGACCTTCAACAGTCCAGAAAACTACACTTTCATTCCCATTGCGATGATCGTGAATGGCCTCTTCCAGGGCGGCGTATGGGTGTCCGTCAATCCCTTGTTGTACAGCACCCTGCCCGAAGGTCGTTCCCGGACCTCTTACTTCGCAACATGGTCCTGCTCATTTCAACTGGCCTTTGCGATCGCACCAGTTATCGGGGGAGTGCTGGCGCAAATGCTGGCGCCGGTGAGCTTCGAGCTGATGGGATTTCAAGTGGGAAATCTGCAAATTATTTTTCTCATCAGCGCCGGATGCATGGTCATGCCGGGTTTCTTCCTGAGAAAGGTAAGCGATTCCAAAGGCACAACGCCGCGGCAGCTTTTCACTCAGGTGGGTAAGGGGAATCTGCTTGGGTATCTCTACAGTTCATTTTCATATGACCGAACCGACAGCGCCTCCACCCGTGCCATCGCCGCGCGTCGAATGGGCAGATCCAAAAGTCCAATGGCACTCGAGCGACTCATCCTCGCGCTTGAAGATGCCAGCCCGGAGGTGCGTCGCCAGGCCGCACAGGGACTGGGTGAAGCCAGAGCTCCCGAGGCTGTATCCCATCTGGTCGATGAACTTGCCGACGAAGAATCCGATATTCGGAGCGAAGCCGCCGAGGCCCTTGGTAAAATTGGGGACCAGCGAGTTCTGGATCCCTTGATCAACGCCCTGAATGACCCGGACAATCGGGTCCAGATCAGCGCAATCCGGGCGCTTTCGGAAATGGGAGGCGAAGAAGCCAATGAACTCCTGTTCTGGAAGTTTGCGGACGGATTCGACCGAACCACGTTTCCTACGCTTTCAGATGTCCTGGGCAGGGCCCGCGACCTTCGGATGGTTCGACCCACCCTCAAGTGGATCGATAATTTTCGCTCACCTGCGATCAGACTGCAACTGCTGAACAGTGTCTGCCGAGCTCTCGGAGCGAGACGCAGGTTCTATCGGCTGGTCTATCAGGATGATCTCGCACGTGCAGACCAGATGGCTGAAATGATCAGGCGTACACAGCGGGTTTTCAAACGTTCACGGATATTGGAGCCGGACACACACGCTCGAATACTGCAGGACCTTGCGGAGATAAGGCGGGCATTCGATTCCGGCGAATCCGACAGTTTAAGCAACACGGTCGTCACTTTGGCCGAAAATCTGCAGACTCAGGTGGGCGAAAGAGCGGTCACCGCTCTGGGTGGTGATGCCGCTTCCCGGATCGGTGCTGCAATTCTCGCAATCCGGATATTCTCGAAACGAGATCAGAAAGACGATCCGCCTGGAGCCGGAGACATTTTTCCTGTAGTTTGTCTGTGGTGCCTGGGCGATGCGTTCGATTCCGTCTGCTAAGGTACCCAGCACGATGCGAGGTAATTTTGCCATCAAGATCGAACAGAAGAACGGATCAGAGCCGACGCACCGGCCAGGCCAGGAGAACCGCCAGCGACCGAAGAACCGAGGACGAGAGACGTGCAGATGAAGGCAGAGCGGGCACAGGACCGGAAATCGAGCAGGACAGTCGTAAGGGCGAGGAACGTCGTTCAGACTCCGATCGAAGAGGAATCGAAAACCGTCGGTCTGGTGATAGAAGAGAGACTGCGAATCGAAGATCCGGAGATAAACGGAGAACAGAATCGGAGCGAAGATCAGGCCCGGATCGGCGTATTCGGCAAACGGAAATCGATCACGATGACCACCGGAAGCCGCAGGAGCGCAGAGAGAAACAGCGCAGAGGTGAACGAGAGGAAGTCGTCCCAATCACAGATTGGGAACCACCGGAGGAGGAGGGGAAACGGGTTCAGGAGAAACGTAGCTTTATCCTGATCGCGGGTGTCGTTGGAATTGCAGCACTACTCCCCGCAATCTTTGTCAGCCTGTATCTCACCAATGTCACAGTAAAGCCGAAACCCGTCCCGGAGACCCCATCACCCGGGATAGTCTCACCTGGCGGGGACATTCCTGAACAAGAACCGGCGAACATTCCCGTCGAGTCGCTCGTTGAAACCGAAAGCGAGCCACCCGAACCTGGTAAGGTTCGCACCCTTAGTCAGGATATCCTGAAAATCTCGCCGCACATCTACAGCCACGTTAAACTGACCCTCCTTAGCGGTACGACAATCGATGAAACTGGCCAGTCGCATAGAGATTTATCCACCATGTCGGTGGAAACCATCGAAATCTCCATCAAGTCAGCGCATTGGGACAGCCTCGATAGCAATCAGAAAGTCCACCTGCTGCATCAAACATTCCGTCTGTTGAACGCGAAATACCCCGACGTGACGAAATTCATAGAACTCGGGTTTGACGATGAACGTAAGGATCTGAGATTCAGATTCGATGAGTTGTCCATACAGAAAAACCCCCGGGGCTAACTGCCCACAGGGGTCATCCGCTTTAAGATGCGATGGAAAGATCTACAAGGTTCTGATTCTCAGGTCTTTGAACCAAAGCCTTCCGCCGTGATCCTGCAGGCCGATATATCCCGGCTCTACCATCTCTCGATAAGCCCGGTTGAATTTGTTCGGCGTCCCATCCGGGTTCTCGCCCGGTGTCGTCCACCGATTCAAATCCATATCCACGATCTGCTCCCCGTTCATCGTCACCCGAATGACATGGTCCTTCGCTATCAATTCCAGGGTGTTCCATTCTCCCGGTAGTTTGCAGACATTTCGTGTCGGCGCCTCAAGATCATAGACAGCGCCACTGCAGTGAGTGGTTGCCGGATCCACACTGTAAGTATCCAGAATCTGGATCTCTATACCGGTCTGCACTGGATCCTCCAGATCTGTCCACCTGAAAAATACACCGCTGTTTGCCTTTTCCACGTGCTTGAACGAAAGCTGAAGTTCGAAGTTCTTGAACTGACGGTCGGTCAGGTAGAGATATCCCCCTTTTTCTGCCTTGCAAAGTATACATCCGTCCTCTGCCGTCCAACCTTCGGCATTTCCTGTAGCAGCCCATCCATCGAGTGACCTGCCGTCGAACAGGGATTCCCATCTCGCCGCATTTTCGGTATCGCCCAATTTCTTCCCCTTTCTCGATCCCTGCTGTCCATTGTCACAGAAATCGACACACCCACGTGTAACGCTTCTTTCAATCGCTACGGGATGCGTACCGCCTCGCCCGTTTCTGCAGACTCGTAAATGGCATCGGTAATCTGTTGAATCACCAGGGCATTCTCAAGACTCGTCCTGGGGGGTCTGCCCTCTCGGATCGCAGATGCGAAGTCATCCACAAGGCCGTCTCGCGTAGCGTCCCACTGGTCTTCGCCTTCCCAGATCGTCTCGGTAACCACACCCGCTTCGGAATCCGCTTTGTTGTAGACGATCGTATTCTCCCCGCCAGGGCGCATCTGTAATTCCAGTGAACCCTCCGTGCCCACGATCTTCCACGCTCGCTCCAGCCTTGCGGCAACCATTTCGCCCCGTTCGAACTGAATGACCGTTCCACCCGCGCACCTCACGTGAGCCGCCAGGTGCGTTTCAGCATCCGAGTCCGGCGCTGCCATCGCGCTGAATTTGGGCGGCACCGTCCAGGTTTGACCCAATACCATTTTTGGCTTTAGTGTCCATCCTGTGATGCCCAGCAAATAGTCGAGGTCATAGCACCCCCAGTTGGACATGATGCCGCCGCCGTTCAGCGCCTTCTTCAATCGCCACTCCGGAGGAGATGTGGCTGGCGGCCCAGTTCCCGGCCGAAGGGCTCTGCAATGAATCACGCGCAGGGCACCCAGAACACCGGTAGCAATAAAATCAGTCACAACGCCTGCCGACTCCGGGAACCGGAAACGTGACGAACAGCATCCACCAACAAGATCGCCGCGTGAATCGATGAGGGATTGTACCTCCCCTGCGTACATGGCCACCGGTTTCTCCGTCAAAACGTGCTTCCCTGCCCCAAACGCCTTCAGGCCTAGATTTGCCCTGACGCAAGCCGGCATGGCTAGGATCACAGCCTCCACATCAGCGTCCCCGATCAGGTCTTCTCCTTCTCTGTACACTTTCGGTATACCATGTTTTGCGGCCAACGGCTTCGCCACTTCTTCTCTGAGATCGGCTATCGCAACCAGATCCGTCAACTCCGATTTTGAGGCCGCCTCGATGTGCGAGGAACCGATTACACCACATCCGATTATCCCGAGTCTCACTGGCTTCATCCCTGCTCCTTTCCCCGTGTTGATCGACCTCGCATCCGCTCTACCTGCTTTTTAAGTCGCACGACTCAGCGAACGATTTCTGTTCTAATCAGCTATCCATCGTACCAATAGAATTTATCTTCCCCTACCTGTTATCTTTACCAGACTGATCACGGTCTCACTGTCCGAACCTGAAATCTCGTGAACCAGTTCCATTGTCACTTCTTTCTTCCTGATCTCGTCCAGTTCAGCAGGCCTCGCCACAACAAGACACGATCCCCGATTCAGCCTTAAGTCTGAAATGTTTAGTGTAAAATACTTGTCCAGATTAGAACTTGTGTACATCCACAGATTCTCTCTCGCAGACCGATCCAGAGTCTGGTAAGTATGAGGTAAATAACGCGTGTAGAAGACAACGAAAATGTAGGCCGGAAAGAAATGGGGACTGTCGCTGAAAATCACGCACTTGATTGGACTCTCCTGGGCAAATGAAACCGTTTCCTTCATTCCATATTGCCACCAGATCGCACCATAACCTGGATATGCCGTGAAATACAACTTGCTGAACCACACCGCACTCGCCAGGAGGACCACCGTACTCGCAACACGATACATCCTGGCAAACCTCGGCTTGTGGATCAGTTCACCCAGATACACCAGACCGTATCCGGACAGCAGAGCGAACAAGGGCGCACCCATAATCGAACGTATCGCGTGGGTCGGCTCCGTCAATGCAGCAGGAATCGGATAAAGCGCCAGCCACAGCCATCAGACACGATCCTCTTTCCTCCTCGACCGGGCCATACCTACAATGCCCGCAATCACCGTCACCAACTCGATGTAATGGAGCTGACCCATCTGCAGGATACTGTGGCGCAGATTCGCATCACCGCGGTAGAACAGATATCCAGGACTCAGATACGACAAATAGTTCGCTACAATTTCCAGCGCATCAGTCGTCAGCGTCGACCGTGCTCGCGTCAAACCCTCAGGGGATATCCAGAAACTGAACAGCGGCACGAGAATGCACAGAAAGACCACACATGGCAGCACCAGCCAGCGACGCAATGCCCACAACTCGCGCCAGTGCAGGATGGCCGCACCTGCAAGAAACAGCGGAACGAACACCCGGGCAGAGTTGTACGTGTGCAGGCTAATGCCGAACAGGAACGCACTCAGCACCAGCAGCCGGGGCCGTTGCATGCCCCGGTAGAAATACAACGTACCCCAGCAGAAAAACAGAGGCAGCAGAATCGCCCGTACCGCCCATCGGCTGAACTGGATATGCCACGGACTGATCGCCAGAAACAACGCCGCCAGCAATGCAACACGAACACCGAACCGATCCCGCACCAGACTGAAAAACACCCACACCGTCAGGATGCCCGCAAGCGACGCCGGCAGGCGAGTCGCAAACTCGGTCAGACCGAATACAGCCACGAACGGGATCGTCAAATATCGATAAAGCGACTCGTCATAGTCACCAAAGGAACGAGAGAACAGGGGGAGAAACTCACCGTACTGATCACGTCCCGTCTCCAGCATCGAATACGCATCATAACCGATCGACACCTCGTCTGCATGAAATCCATTGGGCACACCCGTCAGATCCCACAGACGCAGCACCCCCGCGAGGGCTAGGATCAGAAGCAACATCGAACGAGAATCGGTAAACCGATCCAATGTCATCCGCCGACTCAAGACGTTCCTCCGGCGTACCTGTTGTTTTTTTCAATGGAAATGATGAAGAGACCTTCGATCATCCCGCCTCGTAGTAACACTTGAGACATTCATCCATGACGCACGCAGTCCGGGAGCCGCTCTCCCCCGTAGATTCACACACGCCTTTTCCTGCCAGTTGGTCGACGATGGACTGGATCAGAGGTTGGTGAACGTGCGGCGGATTCCGGAACGCTTCGGTTTCGGTACCGCCGCTGCGAATAATCTTAATGTCTCCATCGGTGAAGACCGGGGTCTGAATCTCGCCTTCCGAACCAGTAAGGGTGATCCTGTCTTCGGATCGATTGGCGTTGAAATTCCAAATTCCCGTGCCGACAGTGCCATTTTCGAACGCGAAGCCAGCGCCTGTCACATCCTCCGCCTTGTAAGTGCCTCCTGTGTTCACGGAAAATCCGCCGACCGACTTGATGGGACCAACGAGAAAGTCGAGCAGATCGAGCCCGTGAGAACCCAGATCCAGGAACAGACCTCCACCGGATATCTTTGGATCATATCTCCATCCGTTCACAATCTCGCCTTTATCCAACTTTCCATACTGAACGATGTGGACCGAACTCAGCGTCCCTATGGTGTCGGCTTTGAGGAGTTCGCGTACTCTCAAAAAGCGTGGGAGCACTCTCCTGTAGTACGCCACAAAAAGAGGGAGCCCTTTGGATTTGAATACCTGAACCATCTCCTGGCATTCTCCATGATTCAGCGCCATCGGCTTTTCCACCAGACATGGCTTGCCCGCTTCCGCCGCCTTCGAAGTCAGTTCAAGATGAGATGAGGGTGGTGTTGCTATATACACAGCGTCCACATCCGGATCCTGAATCAACTCATCGGCGCTTCCGTAGAAACGGGGAACGCCGTGGCGTCGTGCATAGTCCTCGGCAAGTGCGACATCCCTGCGCATCACGGCAACAAGCTCCGAGCCTTCCGCTTTGCTGAAACCTGGGCCACTCTTTACCTCGCATACATTGCCGCAGCCAACAATACCCCATCGAACAATTCGCATCTGCATAAAGGAATTCCTCTCCAAAAGGAACGTTATCAAGGGTTTCGAAAGTCGAGGTTAAGGATTCGCGCAATCCTTACCAGATCATCTGGACCAATCACATCCTGGTATCGATCCAGCAAAAACAGGGTTTCATCATCAAATCCAGGATCATCCGAAAATGTTACATCATCGGGAACAATTCTCAACATATACTCGCTCAGGAGGGCATTCCCGGGTGTAAGCCCGGAATCGACCGGGTTGAATACCGCAGCCAGGCTCGCAAAGGTACTCCCACCTGGGAAAACCTCTCCAGCAGAAATCTGTTGTATCCCGATATTTGGAAACCCAGCTGAACCGGAATTGAGTCTGGCGAGCATCTGGGTATTGATCCTTCGGGCGAGTTCAGTTCCGGAGCGGGAAGCAGAGGAATCGGTCAGCGCCTGCCGCATCGCTACGAGAGACAGAATCGCAGAACCCGCGATCTCCTCCTCCCTTCCCGTAAATTGATCCTCCTGCAGCGCCAATCGGGCAAAAACAGGCCCGAACAGGGAGAAGTGTTCGCTCTTGTAATTGTTATCTACAACCGCACCCCTGTCACCGAATACGCTGGCCTGAACTTCCGCATAGTCGCCCGAACTGACCGTTCCGAAATCTACGAACTGAATCGGACCAGAGAGGATGGCCTGTATCGCACCTTCACAGAAGGTACCGGAAAGAGAGATCAGACCAGCGCGCAGGACCGGATTGGGAACTCTGGATAAAGCACTATTGTCGAACACCTCCATAGCGCTCGTCAGTCGGATCTCTCCGGTTGCATCATCCAAAAATCGCTTTTCCAGGAAACCCCGAAGGGCTGATCTCACGCTTGGCTCGTCAGGTTCAGGACCCTGGGCAGCTGCAAGTGGTGCGCCACCGGCGTAGGCTCCCAGTGTAAACAGGTTCACGTCCGTGGGTTTGAATGGGCGAAGCCCGAGCGTTGCCCACTCCGCACTCAGATCAGAAGCAAGTGTCAACTCACCACTCGGCGTCCTGTAGAATCCGGCCAGAGCGAATTTCCATGGAGACAACCTCAGAACACTGCCATTGCTGATCAAACCGCCCACCTTCAGATTCAACGGCGGCTGAATGCTCTGCAGTTCCAGTTCCCGTAGTACGGGTTCGCCGGAACCCAGGTCGATCACCCTGGCAAAAACCGATACCGTAGATGGGCCTGGAATCCCGCTCAGACTCCGAACTGCTGTCGAGAACGAAATGTGAATCCTTGTAGCGTTTTCAGGTACACCACCTGTGACAACCTGCCCAGTTTCTGTCACCGAAGCGACTTTCTTGAGATCTACACAGATCCGTTTTCCAAAATCCGATGCAAACAGAAGGAAATCAGAGAAGGTAATCGTCCGGTCATCGTCAAGATCCCACACTGTGAGAAACTCGCCGTCATACAGAGGATTGTTGATGAATGCCAGTTCGAGAAAATCCTCGAAGTCAGCTACACATGGTGTTTGTGGAACCACGCCGTAGGCGAAGCGTCTCTCTTCAGCTGCCGTCGGACTCACAACAAACAGATATACCGAAAGGATCCGCAGAAGTGTTCTCATATTCTCTTATCGCCTGAATTGAAGATCGAATCATTGGCAGGGCTCCACCTTCCTTACCATTCTCCCATCGTGCCAATCTTGTCCAAATGTTGGACATCTCCCCAGCAAACCACATCCCACGTTTCAACGCCAATTCGGAAGGTGTTCAGACTTGCATTGTACAGTTTGAAATCGCGTGGCTCGTCCAGCGGTATCTCGTTGGCGAAACGATACAGGTCATCCAGCACGCCGCCGTGAGACACCACCAGAATCTTCGCCCCCTCGTAACGCGAGGCCAGATCATTTATGCAATCAATGGACCTCTCAAATCTCTGGCGAATGCTCTCGCCTCCGGGAATCAGATAACCCGGATTCTCTTTTCGAAAAGCCGTATAAGCTTCCGGATACCGTAAGGCTGCGTCTTCACTCGCCAAACCTTCCAGAACACCCAGTTTCCACTCCCGCAGCCGCGAGTCTTTAAAAATCTCCTGACCCGTCACCCTCGAAATCGCCTCGGCAGTGTCCATCGCCCGTCGCAAATCGCTCGAGTAGAACGCCTCGTACGCTTCTCCCCGGAGTCTGCTTGCGAGCGCCTCCGCCTGCCGAAGCCCTCGCTCGTTCAACCCCACGGGCTGGTGTCCCTGGATGCGGCCCTCCGCATTCCACTGGGTCTCACCGTGACGCACGACTGTGACAACTGTGTCCATCGATCCTCATCTGTTGAAAATTCAATCGCTTCATGGATAACGGACCCCATGATAAATCATTCGATCGCTTTTAACAAACTCTGTCGGGAACCAGAATGCTGCAAGAATTGCTGGATTTGATTAGTCCCAACGTGTACCTTTGGATTCTCCATTCACCAGATGCTTAGGGGCTACATAAATGCATAAGATACTCATTATCGGGGTTGGATCGATTGGCGAGCGCCATCTGAGATGCTTCCAGACCACTGGCAGAGCTGAGCTTTCCCTGGTTGAAATCGACCCGGACCTGCGTCACCGCATTGCCATAAAGTACGGCATACAGAAGACCTACGACAGTGTGCAGGCGGCTATGGCATTTGATTGCGATGCCACAGTTGTCGCAACCCCCGCCCATACCCATATAGAAATAGCGATCGCCTTGGCAAATGCAGGCATTCATCTTCTGATCGAGAAGCCGCTCAGTACCGGCCTCGATCGGGTCGATGAATTGCAGCAGACGGTCAAAAGAAACCACCTGGTCGCAATGGTAGCCTACATTCACAGATCCAATCCTGCACTGGCAAGCATGAAAGCCGCCATCGACAGCGGTCGCTTCGGTAAACCCGTCCAGCTCATCTCTTGTTCAGGGCAGCATTTCCCTACGCATCGTCCTGCATACCGTGACATCTATTTCACGGACAGGAAAACCGGCGGCGGACTCGTTCAGGACGGCCTTACGCACCACATCAATATGGGAGAGTGGTTGGTGGGTCCTGTAGATCGGGTCATGGCGGATGCAGATCACTGCGTGCTGGAAGGAGTTGAGGTCGAGGATACGGCTCAGGTCCTGGCCAGACACGGCTCAGTGATGGCCGCATACTGTGGAAATCTGCACCAGGCACCAAATGAACTATCGATTACAGTCGTATGCGAAAAAGGAACCGCTCGTTTCCTCGGCCACCGGAACCAATGGCACTGGATGACCGAACCCGACGCCGAATGGCAGGTAGAGTCATACGATGTTCCCGAGCGGGATACCCTTTTCGTAAAGCAGGCCAACACATTTCTGAATGCCATCGAAGGTTCAGATGAACCAGTCTGTAGTCTTGATGAGGGGACTCAGACCCTCCGGGTCAACCTGGCCATTTTGAAAAGTGTCGACAGTCAAGAAGGCTATGTCCATCTGGATCGCTGATTCCTTCTGGCCTGCGCAGGTAGAATTCAATTCAACGAGGACCGTCAATGCCGAATGTGATCCCCCTTGCCATTGAAGAACCCACCGGAGTCCTTCGGGAGAAGTGGCCCGTTCGGCGTGGTGTACCCTTCCCTGCTGGCGAACTCCGAGAGGCCTCCAGCATCCGGCTTCTTGGACCAGATGGCAGAGAGCATCCCTGCATCATAACCGAAAGTGCTCAGTGGGGAGACGGATCCATCAAGTGGATTCTTCTCGATTTTCAGGTCACGATCGGTCCGCAGGAAACGGAAACCTACCAACTGGAATATGGTCCGGGTATTACCAGAAGCACAGTGAAAACCAATCTGGAAGTGAGTGTCCATGATTCCAGATTATGCGTGCAAACAGGGGCAATCTCCTTCGATGTCGACACACAAAATTTCAAACTCATCGAAAACGCAAGGCGTGAGGGCGAGAAAAGTACATCCTGTGGCCGTCAGGACTTCTCGATCAAATCAGACGATACAGTCTTCCATCTTTTAAATGGAACTACAGGGCGTGTATACCTTGAAGAGCAGAACGCCTTCCGGACCACAATCCGGGCATCTGGCAGCTTTGGCCAACCGGATTTCTTCAACTACCTGGCGCGCATTACCGCATACGCCGGTTTGCCCTGGATCGAACTGGAACTGACCTTTCTGAACACAGAGGACCCCGAATTCACGGAGATCGGGGAAATCATTTTCAGCACCGCCCTCGAACAGCACGGAAGCCAGACTGGCTCCTGCGGATCTGGAAGAAAACGTTTCACCTCCACCGAACCCTTTTGCTTCTATCACGAGGAAGTCCTGGAGAACTACGGAGTCTTTTCCGGGAGCTCTATTTACAGCGCAGATGGATCAAAGATAGAGGGGGTGGGCATGTACGATCAACAGCTTGCCCGAGGCTGGATGGATGTTAGCGACCGGAAATCCGGTATCTGCATTTCCATGCGCGACTTCGTGGCCCTCTATCCGAAAGAAGCCGGTTGGACAGAGGGTAGAATCGACTTTTCGCTTCGGCCGGGAAGATCCGCTCCGCTTCGGCTGCATCAAGGCATGGCCAGAACCCATGTTTTCATGATTCACCTCCATGAAAAGGATGGGGAAAACGCTCGTGTGGAAGAATTTGCCGCCGCCTTCGATGAACCCATTCTGCCGCAGAACCCGAAGTGGTATCTGGACAGCGGTGCGTTCGGCCTGGTACTCCCGCATTTGCCCGAGCGGTATCCGGTCATTGAGCGAAATCTAAGAGATCAGACGGTTCAGACCAGAAATACACGCAGTCTGGGAATGATCGACTTCGGCGATTACGTCAACCCGGGTACGGGCTCCCAGGGCGGGTTCTCAACGAACAATGAACCGGACAGATTGCATGGATTTCTGATCCAGCACATCCGCACAGGGGATCGCATCGCGTGGCAGCTGGTGGAAGCCGCCGTCTGGCATACCATCGACATCGACATGGTCCATCACACCACACGTGATGCTCTGGAATTGGGTGGTGTGCGTATTCACGGCCACAACCACGTTCAATACGATGCCGAAGGATATCCAAATGTATCCACCGTACCCTCGCATATGTGGACGGAGGGACTCCTGGAATATCATTACCTCACCGGACATCCCCGGTTTTATGAGGCCGCAGTGAGTATCGGCGAATGCTTCCTCCGAATGGTCGACAAAGGCTGGACTTCTCCCCCGTATCACAGCACCTGGCACAGCTCACGGGACAGCGGATGGCCCCTTATAGGGATGGCTGCGGTGTATGAAGCAACAGGAGATCCCCGTTTTGGTGAAGGGATGCGTAGGATCTTTGAAGCCGTCAGAACCGCGCAGGACCCGGGTGGAGGCTGGTCGATCGAGCTCTTCTTCAACAAAGGATTCTGTCCCTTTCAAATTGCGGTTTGCCTGACAGGACTCGCTCGCTATCACGAATCAACGGGTGACCGTGAAGTGGTGGACGTATTTCTGAGAGGCATCGAATTTCTGGCCGGAGAGGCGATGCGTTTTCCGGACGGTGCCTGGATGTACATCACAACCCACGATTACCGGTCCACATATTACAGCGACTGTCCGTTGGAACCCTTCGGATATGCCTACAAGATATCTGGTAATAAAGACCTGATTCAGAAAGCCTTGAAAGGCTGGACCAGAAGTCTGGACCTGCGTGCCTCACCACGTTTCTTGTGGGCGGCCGATCACGCAGGCCTGTTGGAAGACGGGTAAAGCACGGAGGTCTTCTATCACAGCAGCGGAAAAACACACCGTGAGGTCTCTACCCAATCCGCTCCAGTTTCCTTGTCTGTATAAAAAACAAAAAAGAGGCGGACACTGGGTCCGCCTCTGCAACATGGTCGTCCGGTGGATATATTATGCGGTATCTTTCATTCTTTTGCGCAGGAATGTGGGATAGTCCAAATCGTCCAGCGACACATCGTCCGCGACTGTTTCCGCGCCCTTGGGTTCCAGCTCCAGATCCGCGTCCACCTTCTTTCTCATAAAGGCGGGCACATCTCTGCCCAGACGACGGTTTTCACCTCGTGCGGCCGGCTTTGCACTTCTACGATCATCCAGTGCGGCGAATCCGGTCGCAATTACGGTCACCCGTAACTCATCACCCAAATTGTCATCCAGTACCGTTCCCCAGATGATATTCGCCTCAGATCCGGCAGCTTCACTAACCACCGTAACCGCCTCATTGACCTCGAAGAGCTTCAGGTCGCTCCCTGCAGATATATTGACCAGAACACCCTTTGCGCCATCTATCGAAACATCTTCGAGCAGGGGACTCTTGATCGCCGTTTCAGACGCATCCATTGCCCTCGTTTCGCCTACCGCAGCGCCGGTTCCCATAAGTGCGTCACCACCCTCAAGCATCACCGTGCGCACATCATTGAAGTCCAGATTCACCTCGCCAGGAATGGTGATCAGGTCCGATATGCCTCTAGTGGCCTGCAGGAGGACATCGTCAGCCATTCTGAATGCCTCACGAAGGGTCGTGTCTTTCGAACTGATGGACAGCAGCCGCTGATTAGGAATGATGATCAAAGTGTCAACAGCTTCCTTCAACTGGGCGATACCCATATCTGCATTCCGCATCCGGGGTACACCTTCCATCTGGAATGGCTTGGTCACAATGCCCACCGTCAGGGCGCCCGCCTCCCGGGCGATCTCGGCGATCACCGGCGCTGCGCCGGTGCCGGTGCCACCACCCATTCCGGCCGTAACAAACACCATATCGGAGCCGCTCAGGAGGTCTGCCATCTGTTCGCGATCTTCTTCAATAGCCAACCTGCCTACTTCGGGATTTGCACCCGCACCCAGACCTTTGGTTGAAGTCTGGCCAATCTGAAGCCGTTTCGGCGCATCCGACAATTCCAGATCCTGAATATCAGAATTCACCGCAATGAATTCTACACCCTGCAGACCGGCCTCGATCATCCGGTTCACCGCATTGCCTCCTGCGCCCCCCACACCAACGACCCGCATCCTTGCCTGATTCTCATTGTCCACTATCGAAAACGTTACCACGTTGCACCTCCTATCACCGACTCTGGTGGACCACCTCGACCCGTTCCTGCTCTCCAATTATGCGCGTATTTTTCCAGATGATGATTCCTTTCATAACGGCTGCTCTTGTACTGCGTTGAATTTTTAAAAGAAGTCTTTGACCCACCCCTTCATCCTGCCAAGGATCGAATCGAAGAAATCGTCGCCGCCAGCATGAACCATGTCCCCCCTTGTTCGGTGATGCATCCCGAACTGGACAAGGCCCACCCCGGTTGCATATATGGGCTCCTTCACAGATTCTGCCAACCCGGTTATTCCCCTGGGAATGCCAAGACTCACGGGCATACCGAAGACCTCTTCAGCGAGCTCCACGGTACCCTCCAGCATAGCGCCGCCCCCGGTAATCACAACCCCGGCCGCAAGCAGATCCGCGTAGTCCGTCCTGCGAATCTCGCGATGAACAAGGGTGAAGATCTCCTCCATCCTCGCTTCGATAACAGCCGACAATTCGGCTCTGGGAACCATATAAGACGGTCGTCCCGCAAGACCGGGCACCTCGATGCTCTCCTCTTTACTCACCATGGTCCGCAGCGCGCATCCGTGCTGCCGCTTCGTCGCTTCCGCCTGCTTCAAAGGAGTTCGAAGCCCGATTGAAACATCGTGCGTCACGTTCTCACCACCCAATCCAACCACCGCTGTGTGTCTGATGCTGCCATCGTAAAAGACCGCAATATCGGTTGTACCACCTCCTATGTCTACCAGGACCACGCCCATTTCCTCTTCCTCGGGCGACAGGACGGCGTAACTGGATGCCAGAGGTTCCAGTACCAGATCGACAACCTCTACACCTGCTCTTCGAATGCTCTTGCAGATATTCTGTGCGGACGTAACGGCGCCTGTAACCATGTGGACGTCGGCCTCCAGCCGTACCCCCGACATGCCGATAGGGTTCTTGACCCCGGGCTGATCATCTACCACGAAGGACTGTGGCAAAACGTGAATGATTTCCCGGTCCATCGGAATTGAAACGGCCTTTGCAGTTTCAATGACCCGTGCTTCGTCGTGGGCAGTGATCTCACTGTCCGGCCCGGATACGGCAATAACCCCCCTGCAATTCAGACTTCGGATATGATCTCCGGCGATTCCGGCATACACAGCAGCGATTCGGGTGTCCGACATGCGCTCCGCCTCTTCAATTGCACGCTGGATCGACTGGACGGTCTGTTCTACATTGACCACAACACCGCGCTTCAATCCGTTGGAAGGACTGCTTCCTACTCCGGTGATCTTCAGGAGTCCGCTATCCTCTGCCTCGGCCACAATTGCGCATATCTTTGTGGTACCGATGTCCAATCCAACAATTTGATCGCCTTTGATCATGTTCGTTCCTTTCCGTTAGGGGTTTTGTGCCCCTTGTTACTGCCCTTCAGCGCTTCGTCCTGCGCAAATTCAGAATGCCTGATTTTTGTGTGTAGCTACATACCCACTACAACCTGGTGTTCGTATCTAAGATCCACGTAAGCCATACCCTGAGACCGGGTTTCATTCAGAAAGCGCTTCAGACTGGCAGCCTGCTGCGCCGCGTGCTTGAACCGCATCCTGACATCCAGACCATCTCCAACCATTAACAATCGTGCCTGCGTCTGATCCAGCGGACAAATCTCGGAAACATCCTCCAGGAAATCGCACGCGTCCAACGCTTTGAGGAATTCAACCAGATGATCCAGTCGCTGAACACCATTGGAGTCCGTCAATGCTTCTATATTCGTAATAATGGGCAAATCGAGAGGGACAGGAGGCAGGTTGCATAGTGTCCCTTCCCCATCCAGACCCACAAGACCGGCCGGGGTAGACAGCAGGGCCAGCGGGCGACGTTCTTCTATGGTGATCTCGAGAGATCCGGGGGGCCTGCGCAGCACCAGCGCGTCCCGCACCAATGGGTGACTCATCAGCTGGCTTGTGGCAGTCTGCAGATCGGTCTCGAACAGGTTTTCTCCTATGTCCAGTCCCGATCGAGCCACAACCTCCCTGAATGTCAGCATCTCATTGCCACTAACCGAAATATCCTCCAAACGGAAAAGATCTGATTCTATAAGGGCGGAATACGCATTTTGTATTCCAAAAAGGACCAAACCGAGAAAGGCAAGTATAACGATCCACCGAAGCAGCCTTGTGGGCCTGCCCAGCAAGCCTTCGGTATTGTCGGCTATCGAAAGTCGCTCTTGTTCGTGCAACCTGGTGTATATGGGACTGTGTCGCGGCATACCGCCTCCTGGAAATCCACGGGCAATCACCCGCGCTCTGGTGTAAGAGGTCCGAATTCTGCAAACCCCTGTGAGTCATACACGCCTGCACTTCAATGCTGCTCGAATCCATGCTCCCCGAGGATTCGCACTTCCGTCTCCAGGTCGATGCCGCTCATATCCCTGACTCTGGCTCTTACTTTGCCGATCAACTCCAGTACATCCTCAGCCGATCCTCCGCCCAGGTTCACCATGAAATTTGCATGAACCTCGGAGACGGACACGCCTCCCGATCTCAGACCCTTGCATCCGGCCTTGTCCACGAGAAGACCTGCAGACGAGTCCTTCGGATTTTTAAAAATGCATCCTGCATTACGCTCCCAGAGCGGCTGCGAGGCCTTCCTTTGGGACAACATTTCGTCCATGCGGTGCTGAATCGATTCCGGATCATCCGCTTCCACGTCGAATCCAGCCTCTACCACCAGGGTGCCGGCAGGCAGATCTGTGTTGCGGTATTGAAATGGAATCTCCTTCTGAAGGAATCTGACCTCGACCCCTGTAGCCAGGTTGACGCCCGACATCCACACGAGACGGTCCAGTGTTTCGCCGCCCCAGGCCCCGGCATTTCCCCAAATCGCTCCGCCCACCGTACCCGGTATGCCACACGCGAACTCCATTCCCGTTCGACCAGACCTCTGGCATCGCCGGGAAAACACTTGAAAGCTGGCCCCCGCCTGTGCAACCGCCTGATTTCCTGCGACCTCGATATGCGTTGCACCGGGTGAGAGACAGATAACGAGTCCCCTGAATCCGCGGTCCCGCACAAGCATATTGGTACCTCCACCCAGCACCAGAATCGGGACATCTGCGTCCAGAAGCAGCGGCACCAATTCCGTCAAGTCTTCCGAATCCGCTGGCGTAAAAAACAGATCGGCTGGACCGCCCATTCCAAAGTGCGTGTGCGCGGAAAGCGGCTCATTCTCAAGCAATTTCCCCCTGCACCGTGAAGCGATTTCACTGGATAAAACAGTCGGGTCTTTTTTGGTCACAGTTTCGCTCAACACACTTGTGGAAGTCATCGAGATTCGCTCAAACTTGAAAACAGGCCATGTGCAACCTGGTCGATATCCCCTGCACCCATCACAACCACCAGATCATCCGTCTCGAGATCGTTCAGTACCTTTTTCATCAGGTCATCCGCATCTGCTACAAAATGCACATCATCGTGACCTGTTTTTCTCGTCCAGTCTTCCAGCAATCTGCCATCTACACCTGGTATTGCCCGTTCCCTGGCAGCATAGATGTCGGTCACCCAGACACTGTCTGCGATGCTGAGCGCAGAACCGAACGCCTCTGCGAAATCTCGGGTTCGAGAATAGAGATGGGGTTGAAAAATGGCTACCAGCCTGCCGTCCCATCCTTTTCGGGCTGTATTCAGAACCGCTGAAATCTCTGTGGGGTGATGCGCGTAATCGCTTACCAGAGTGATGCCCTTCGCCTGGCCCAGAATCTCGAATCGCCTTCTCACCCCGCGAAAGGATTCCAGACCGGATCGAATGGCCTCCCATTCCAGGTCCATTGCGATTCCAGTGCCTACGGCGGCAAGGGCGTTGTTCACATTGTGCAATCCGGGAATTTGCAGCAGAATCTCACCCAGCACGTCACCCTCGAAGGTCACTCGGATTCTGCTGGAGAACCCTTTAGCCTCGATATGATCCGCGCTGAGTTGGCAGTTGTCTCCCAGACCATAATCGATCCTTTTGAGATCCGGCTTGACGCGCAAGGTATTCACCAATGGAGAATCGGCGCACATCACTGCCGCCCGGTGTGTCTGGTCCAGATACTGTTGGAACGCCTGTTCGATCTCCTGCAGCCCACCGTAACAATCCAGGTGATCCGCCTCCAGGTTGGTCACAACCGCGACATCCGGATGCAGCGTGAGAAAGGATCGATCGAACTCGTCCGCTTCCACTGCCCATATCGTCTGGGAACCCAGTCTCAGATTCCGCTCATCTCCCGTCACCAGACCACCTACCAGCACTGTAGGATCCAGGTTAGCTGCATCCAGAACGGCGCCAACCATAGCTGTTGTAGTGGTCTTTCCGTGTGTTCCGGCAATACCCACCATCTGCTTACCCGCGGTCAGTTTGCCCAGGAATTCAGAACGCTTCATCAAGGGAATCGCTCGCTCGCCGGCGCGCAGAACCTCTGGGTTATTACTGGCCGCTGCAGATGTGTAAACCACCATATCCACATCCTCAACGGTCTCTGCCGAATGACCGATTCGAATGTCCATCCCCATTTTCCCGAGCCGGTCGGTCAGTTCCGAAGACTGCCTGTCGGACCCGGTTACAGGATACCCTCTGGAGTGCATCATTTCAGCAAGTGCGCTCATACTCACGCCGCCTATGCCCACAAAGTGTATTCGAGTGCCTGCTTCGATATCCAATTCATCTCCCGCAAATCCCATCTTCAATTTCTCTTGTTGATCCTGCCGGATCAAGCAGGCCTGCGAAATGGATTTGTAAGCATTCCCGAACCCATTAACTCACACACGATTCGTTCAGCCGAGTCGCTCACGGCCAGCTTCCTGGTTGAAACCTGCATGCTCTGGAGACGATCCTCGTCATTAAAAAGCGCGATGATTTCATCCGAGAGACGATTTCCATCCAGGTCGACTTCACGAATCATTCGTGCCGCGTGGGATTTGCCCATTGCGATTGCATTGTATTCCTGATGGTTCTCCGCCGATGTCGGTAACGGTATCATCAAAGCGGGCACACCCATCTGAGTCAATTCTGTAACCGTCATCGCCCCGGCCCGTGTCAACGCCAGATCCGCCGCACTGTACGCCTGGGCCATATCTTCAATGAAGTCTGTCACCACCACACATCCCTGGTAATCATTTGCCACTGCAGCGGCCATATCCAGATCCGATTTTCCTGTTTGCCAAAGCACCTGAATCTGCTCCCCAATCAGCACGGGAAGGGCTTGGGCTACAGCCCTGTTGATGCCTCTTGCGCCCTGGCTGCCCCCGAATACAAGAAGGGTCTTGCGATCAGGGTTCAAATTCAGCGCTTTTCGTGCGATGTGCTTGTCCTGGACCTGCATGCCAGTTCGAATCGGGTTGCCGACCATACGCTTCTTCTTTCCGCCAAGCCGTCTGCCTGCGTCCGGGAATGCCAGGAAAACAATTGTTGAGATTCTGGACAGGAGTCTCACACTGAGCCCTGGAAAATTATTCTGTTCGTGCAAAATCATAGGGATGCTCAACATCCACGCTGCAAGTCCAACCGGTCCGCTAACATATCCGCCGGTGCAAAATACAAATTGGGGTCTGAAACCGGCCAGGATAGAGACTGAACATTGCAGCGCCCTCAGTACCATCCACGGGAAACGGAGCAAACTCAGGTTTAATCGTCTGCTGAGACCCGCCACTGGAATCGTTACCAGTTCGAACCCTGCCAGTGGAACCAGTCTTGTTTCCACACCTTGATTCGTTCCTACGAACCGGATATGAGCATCGGGAACCTGCTCTTTGAGTGTTTCAGCAACACCGAGGGCGGGTACCACATGACCGCCGGTACGTGTAACAGCGAAGAGGGCCCGCATCAGGCCTTGCCGAAATTCGTACGATATGATCTGATCGCCCCGACTCGCCTGGGCAGCAGCCCCGGATCCACGGAGCCGCACCTGCCTACATTCACAAGAATTCCCGTGGCCATCATGGTCAACAACAGGGATGATCCGCCATAACTGATAAATGGAAGTGGAAGTCCCGTAGTTGGCAGGAGTCCGGTACAAACGCCCATATTGACGAATGCGTAAACCAGGACCATATAGGTAATACCAGATGCGAGCAAAAATCCGTGAAGATCAGGTGCAGATCGGGCAATACCTAGCCCGAGTCTTGCGAACATGAGGAAGCAGACCAACAGGCCAAGTGTGCCCGCCAGACCCAGTTCTTCTCCCACAATGCTGTAAACGAAATCCGTGTGAGGCTCCGGCAGAAAGAAATACTTCTGTTGACTCTGACCCAGACCTGAGCCAGTCAATCCACCGCTGCCAAGTGCAAGCAGAGACTGAGTGATATGATACGCTGCTCCCTGCTCGTCCGAAGGATTCAGGAAAGTGAGGATACGGTCTTTTCGATACCCGATAACAAATACGATCAAGTAAAGAAATGGGAGCAGGGCGATACCCGTACCCACCAGGTGACCTGGCCGGATGCCGCCCATATAAAGCATCAGAGTACAGGTAAGACCAATGGCCAGCGCGGTTCCAAGATCGGGCTGCAAAACAATGAGCCCCATCGCACTGGCCACAACGGCAAGGTGTGGAAGAAATCCCTTTTTGAAATCGCGAATGATGCTCTGTCGCCTGCTCAGGGAATCCGCGAGATAGACCACCAGCGCGAGTCGCATCAAGTCTGAGGGTTGAAAAGCCCCACCCGGAAATGGAATCCACCGGTAGGCCCCCCGAACCTTGCCGACTCCGGCAAGCTTGAACATCAGCACGACACAGAGCCCGACAAACCCCACGAGCAGGAATGGTTTGGCGATTTTCGCCCACATCCTGTAGTCCACCTTCATAACCAGATACATAGCCAGAAGACTTACGAGAATGCGGATGCCCCACCTCTTGAGAAAAAAATGACCACTCTCGAAGCGGACCTCGCCCAGTGCAGCGCTGGCGCTGTATACCATCACAGTGCCAAAGCCTACGAGCCCAATCACCAGCAGCACCAGCAGATATGTCTGCCGTCCTGCTCGTTCAGAAGACGGAACCATCTTGTTTCCTGGAGAATACTGATCCTGAGTACCAGGATCCAGGGAAGGGGAGATGGTAGGAGGGGGAAAGAGGAACTGCTAATTCGGTATGCGTCTGGAGACATGCCGGTTAGGGGACCAGCCGAATCCAGAGTGTTGGTTCAGAAATCCAGTGCTTTTACAACATCCTCCATTGCGAGTCCTCTGGAACCCTTAATGAGTACCAGATCACCTGACATTAAGAACTCCTGCAGGTCCTCGACAAGGTTTTGCTTGTCCTCGAAGATGCAAACGTGTTTTGAAGATTGCCCGGCGTCGACCCAGCCGTCGGCAACTTCCCTGGAAAACGTGCCCAGCACGAATAATTCATCCATGCCGTGTTTGGCGGCAAAACCGCCCAATTCTCGATGTAATTCAGGACCTGTTTCACCCAGCTCCAGCATATCTCCAAGCACTGCCACCCGCCGCCCACCAAGTTCCACATTCATTTCAGAAATCGAAATCAGTGCTGCCTGCATCGAAGCCGGGTTTGCGTTGTATGAATCGTTCAGCAACCTGATGCCATCTCGCTCCAGCAGTTGACTCCTCAGACTGGGGGGCCTGAAAGAGGCCAGAGTCTGTGCGGCTTCCTCAATGGGGACATCGAGTTCCGATCCTGCCGCAACTGCTGCCAAAGCATTGTATACATTGTGCCGGCCTGGCACGCTCAACTGAAATTTACGGCTCTGCAGAGAGAACTGACCGCAGCCCTCCCGGTCAAAGACGAGTCCCTCCCCACGAAACTGACATATCTTCTCGATGCCAAAGCCCAGGAGTCTCCCCTTTAGTCTTGCTTGCTCCTTGGACAAAATCAGATCATCGAGGTTTAAGATAGCCATTGAAGACTCGTCCAGATACTCCAGGAGTTCCCCTTTGGCCTTAGCCACTCCCTCTACAGAGCCTAAAAACTCTAGGTGTGTTGGTCCTACATTCGTAATGACCCCAATGGTGGGATCGGCGATTTCGCTGAGATACTTCATGCCGCCATGTTCGCTGATTCCCATCTCGATCACGGCCACATCGTGTTGCTTCGAAAGCCCTAGCAGAGTCAACGGCAGACCCAGCCGGTTGTTCATATTTCCTTTGGTACTCATCACGTCGTGTCTTGTGCTCAACACCAACGCGGTCATGTCTTTGGTTGTGGTCTTGCCCGTGCTGCCGGTGATTCCAATGACCGGAATCCTGAATCTCTTGCGATATTGTTTGCCCAACTCACCCAATGCCTGGTCAGGCGATTTCACCAGAAGCAGCGGTCCGGTTGGTCTGGGTGACTGCTGCTTGTACCAAACTTCGGTTACGACTGAGGCTGAAGCACCTGCTTCCATTGCGCGCGTCACAAAACGGTGACCGTCTGTATGCTCTCCCGATAGTGCGAAAAAGAGTTCGCCTTGGTGCAAGCTGCGCGTGTCAATCGATCCGCCGGTTGGAAAAATCGTTTGTGGATCCCCAACCATCGCCAGTTTTGCGCTCAGTACATCGGCCACCTCGGTGAGCGACATGCCTTCCATATACCGATCCCGCAGTCGAATAATATTGGCCTAAGACCGTCCAAGCGCCTCCCTTGCCACTTCCCGATCATCGAAATGGACTCGATCCCGACCGATTTCCTGGTAGTCTTCGTGTCCCTTGCCGGCTATCAAAATCAGATCTCCCGGTTCAGCAGAATCGATTGCGGCTTCAATGGCCTTTCTCCGGTCCACTTCAACGTGATGAGGGGCCGTCCCCAATCCCGGAATAATCTCTCTCACAATCGCCTCGGGGTCCTCTGTTCTTGGATTGTCCGAGGTCACAAAACTCAGGTCGGCCAACCTTGCCGAAATCTGCCCCATCTCCGGTCGTTTGCCCCGATCTCGATCTCCGCCGCACCCGAATACGCATATCAGACGTTTGTCAGTCAGTGCTCTGCCGGTCTGGAGAACGTTTTCCAGACCATCGGGTGTATGTGCGTAATCCACAACCACTCCGAAAGGTTGTCCCGCATCAACCGGCTCGAATCTGCCCGGCACCTTCACTCCCCGCACCGCTTCGGCAATCACATCTGAAGCGATGCCCATCGAAAACCCTGTTGCTACCGCCGCTGCCGTGTTCCAGAAATTGAATTTTCCTTGAAGCGCCAGACCGAACTCGAGCGATCCTTCGGGTGTCTGCAAGTGGAGCTCCGATCCACGCCAGTCTGTCTTTCCGTCCAGAATGCGAATGTCCGCAGACTCACCATACCCGTATCCCAGAACCTTCGACTTGCAGTTCGCAAGGAGTGCCATATAGGAAGGGTCATCCACATTCACAACGGCAGTTGCTTCTGTATTCAAATTGTCAAAGAGCAGTTTTTTCGCAGTCAGATACGCTTCGTGAGTCTTGTGAAAATCCAGGTGATCTCGCGTCAGGTTTGTGAACACGCCCGCATCGAAATCCAGTCCATCGACTCTTCCAAGTGCCAGACCGTGAGATGTAGTCTCGATCACGGCGCTTCGGCAACCCTCGCGAACCATTTCGGAGAGCATCGATTGGAGCTCGTGCGCTTCCGGTGTGGAATTAAAAGAGTGCTTTCGCTGGTTACCAACGATATACTCGACGGTTCCGATCAACCCGGGATGAAGCTTTGAAGCGGCAAGCACCGCGTGAATCAAATAAGCCGTTGTGGTCTTTCCGTTCGTTCCGGTGATGCCCACCAGACTCAGAGCTGTTCCGGGTGACCCATAAAACTTTCTCGCCAGAATGCCAAGCGCGTCTCTTGTGGATGCTACCTCGACGAGTGGAGCCGAAACGAATTCGATCTTCTCTTCCACAATCGCTGCCACGGCCCCGGCTGCAAGAGCATCGCTTACATACGGATGCCTGTCGGCCTCTTCGCCCCCTCTTATCGCAACAAACAGGTCGCCCGGTTTTACTTTTCTCGAATCCGTTGAGAGCCCGAGTATTTTCGGGTCCGCCCCTTCGAATCGGACACCTGGCAGTTCTGCCACCACCTCGTGAAGCCGCATATCAGATGACGATCAACCGATCGTTCTCCTATCCCTTCTCACTGGCGCATGTCACTTTGCAAACTGTTCCCGGCCCCACCGCCGTACCGGGGGCGGGCGTTTGCCCGATCACCTCACCACTTCCCGAAGTCTTCACATTCAATCCTGCTGCAGTGAGCTGATAAATAGCCTGCCTGAGGGGAAATCCCAGCACATTTGGCGTCTGAACCCACTTGCTCTTCAAGGTCGCATCGGAAACTCTCAGCCGGGTAGAATTCCTGTCCACGGTCTGCGCCACCACGCGCTTGCCCGTCCCCACCACTTTGGCGTCATATCCATGCCTGTCCAGGACACGCTTTGCAGTCCTTCGATTCAGGCCAGTCAAGATTGGATCCGGAGCAGATGAATATCGGGTATCGTCTTCTCTCTGAGCCACGCGATGCCGCATAGGAGTCTTTCTGAGACTCAGAATCCTGTTCATTACCCGGCTGAACACAGGCGCCGCTACCTGGCTGCCCCAATGAATGCCTTTGGGACTGTCTACAACCACGAGACACAGGAATTCGGGATATCCCACGGGAAGGAAACCGATAAATGACGAGACATATTTCTGCGGGTCATATCCTGCCCCTCCCGGCTTCGCCTTCTGTGCTGTTCCGGTCTTTCCTGCCACCCGGTATCCCGGCACACTGGCATTGCTTCCTGTCCCGTCGGAAACCACACTTTCGAGAATGTGGGACACATAGGTTGCAGTTTCTTCCGAAACCACACGCCGCACAACTTCCCTTGGACCAGACGCTCCATTACCGGGCATGGTAATTCTGGGTGCAAGGAGTTCGCCGCCATTTGCAACTGCACCGTAGGCTGCCACCATTTGAAGTGCGGTAACACCTATTTCCTGCCCGATAGAAATGGTCTCGAGAGACCGCCTGGACCATTTGGAGGGATGCCGAACGTCTCCTGGAGATTCTCCCGGAAATCCTCCGGCTGTCTCACTCCCGAAACCGAAAAGCCTCACATATTTAAACAGACCGGCCTGGCCGATCTCCCTGGCGATCTTCACAACGCCGATATTGCTGGATTGGGACATGATCTCGTTAACGGTCAACCACCCGTTGGGATGCGTGTCTCGAATGGTACCCCCAGCGACCTCGATGCTTCCGTTCTCACAGAAAATCCTGTCGTCCGGACTGTAAATCGATTCTTCAATGGCACCCGAAATGGCCACCAGTTTAAAAGTCGATCCGGGTTCGAAATGATCCGTTACAGTTCTGTTTCTGCGCATACCGGCCGCAAATTTTCCAAACGCATTGGGATCATAGAGCGGAATATTGGCCATCGCAAGAATCTCTCCAGACTGCGGAGAGGTCAGAATCGCCATACCCGATTCAGCCTCGAACTCGGAAACTGCAGCAGACAATTCCTCCTCCAGAATGGACTGAAAGTCCGCGTCCAGAGTCAGAACCAGATCTTTTCCATCTTCGGGCAATGTCATAATGGTTCCGAGTGCGCCAAGAACCTTTCCTCTGGCGTCTACCCGATATTCCATTTCTCCAGGACTGCCGACCAGGTGTGAATTGAATGCACGCTCAACGCCTTCAATGCCGAGGTTATCGATATCGGTATAGCCAAGAACTTGCCCGGCCAACACACCCATCGGATAACTTCGGCGCATCTCCACCATGCGCCCCACGCCTTTTGGCACTTTTTCATCGGAGGGCCCATCAAACACTTTTCGGGCCAGCCAGACGAAAGAATGCTTTTCCCGAAGACGTTTCAGCAGTTTGTCTTCATCCGAGCGAGGGGAAAACCGGACGGCGATAGCCCGAAGGTCTTTCGAATCCAGTATTCTATTTATAAAGAACGATTCAGCTTCCAGATTTGTGGCCAGCACCCTGCCTTGTCGGTCCAGAATCCGGCCTCTACCTGCTTGCAGAACGCTGGATTTGACGTGCTGACTTTTTGCTCTTGCGCTGTAGATCTCACCAGACCAGAACTGAAGCGAAACGAGCCTGGCCGTCAGAACCAGGGCGAGGGCGACTCCCAGAAGGGAAATTGCCTTTTGACGTGAGATATGTTTCGCATCAACACGCATTTTTAGTTCTTGAGGTCTGCACGACCAGAGTTTTTATCATTCAGATAAAGGTTCCTGGGAGGCCCAGATGGAAACACCATCCCCAATCTTTCCGAAGCGATTGCGCTGATTCTACGGCTTTGCCTCAGTCCCGATGCCTCGGCCCGGAGCCGATCCTGCTCCCTGAGCAGCGCTTGTTGTTCCATTTGGAGCTGCTTCAACTCGTCTCTCTGATTCATCGTTTCAACGTGCCCCCACAGATACCCCAGCAACCCCAGCACGACGAGAACGACGATGCAGAGATATGACCTGATTGCGCCCGGCGCCTCGCCTGTCGTCTCACCCATCGCCTTCACTCTTGGTCACCGAACCGAATCAGGATCGCCGGATCCGGCTGCAGCTTCTCCGCCACCCGCAAAGTGGCGCTCCGAGCTCTCGGATTTTCTGAAATCTCTGCGCTGCCTGCCTTCACTCCCCGCTTGGTCAGCACACGGAGAATTGGTTTTTGGTCACATCCACAAACCGGTAAATCTGGTGGGCAAATACACCCCAGCGAGGCTGCCCGAAAGGTCTGTTTTACAATTCTGTCTTCCAGCGAATGATAGGAGAGAACGGCGATTCGTCCTCCGGGTTTCAGGAACTCGACTGCTGCCTTCAATCCGGAATTCAGGGATTCGAGTTCCCCGTTGACTTCAATCCGGACGGCCTGAAAAATCCTCGCGAGCGTTTTGGTAGCTTTCGGCCCTTTTGCGATGCTGGAAACAACCTCCGAAAGGTCCGAAGTCGTTTCGAGCGGCAAGGCATCGCGCCTCCTGCAAATCGCCCTGGCAATTCGACCCGCTCCCCGTTCCTCACCATACTGCCTGAAAATTCTGGTCAGTTCTTCGGCGGAGTAGGTATTGATCACATCCCGCGCAGAACGGGTTGCGGCTGGGCCCATCCGCATTTCTAGCGGACCTGACTGTTGGTAACTGAACCCTCTCCGCGGATCGTCAATCTGGTGAGAGGAAATCCCGAGGTCCAGAACTGCTCCTGATATCTCCGGGATGTTCAGGCCTTTCAGGATTTGCGTCAGGTCCTCGAAAGAACCTTCGACCGCAGTGAAGCGAGACCCGAAAACGCTCAGCCGATCTTCTGCGTGCGCAATCGCCTCTGGGTCTCTGTCGATTCCGATCAGCGTTCCGGTCGTTGCAAGTCGCTCAAGAATCAACTCTGCGTGTCCGCCGCCACCCAGTGTCCCGTCTAGGTAAACACCCTCAGACGAGATCAATAAATAGTCGACGGTAGGCTCTGCAAGAACTGGTGTGTGGTATGATGGATTCGTGCGCATCCTGGGTTCGAGATCTTGATCGTCTCCTGAATCCACTGTTTGCCGATCCAGTCTGGCTACCGGAGACCGTATGTTTCCACAATCTCCTCTAGTCCCTTGTCGGTTTCATTCATATACTCAGCATATCTGGCAGGATTCCAAATCTCAACGTGGTCGATCGCTCCGCTCACCGTAGCCCGATCTGTAATATTTGCGCGATCGAGCAGTTTTCTCGGGATCAGGACGCGACCCTGGCGGTCGATCTTTGCCTCCATTGCCCCGCCGGCCACAGATCTTCTCAACTGCCGAGCCTGCCGTTGGCCCCCATCCAGAGCAAGCAGCTGCTGAAGCACCCTGTTCCAGACACCCGGATCGAATCCGGCCAGGCATCCATCGAACCACCGCGCCACAACAAATGAGTTAACTCCCATAGGGAGCTCCTTGCGAATGGCCGAAGGCACAATAAGGCGTCCTTTGGGATCTACCGGAACATCTTCATATTCGCCTATGAATTGGGGATTTTCATCAGGCATCGGTTTTTACTCGTATTTTCTCTTGAAATGTCCTATTTTACCGCAGCTTAACACAACCCATCCCTGACCCACCACTTCCCCCCACTTTGCACCACCAAAGTTAGGGCCTGAAAAATCAAAAGTCAAGAAATTTCTATTTTCAAAATTGCTTTATCTTTAAAAAAAAACAACTCAGTGCCCAAAGGGGCACATGTAAATTCCAAACCGGAAATCACGTGGAATTTCATCAATACGACACCCTACCCGAAGAGGATCATCCGGCATGCCGCCAATCGGAGTAACAAATCTGACATCGCCGGTCCTCGGGTGGTGTTTGTCCGGGCCCTTTGACAAAAAAAAACAGCGCCATTTTGGCGCTGGGCAATCTGTGAGTCATCGGATCTATAGCTGGATCTGCGTCTTTGGGGTCTTTTTCTTATTCTCCGTTGGCTGTGCAAAGCAGGAAACCGGACTCACCGATCAAAAATTCTCCGGAATTTTCGTCGCGATGATAGGCCTTCACGGGTTGCACGCAGACAATCCCGACACCCTTCTCTCAAGAAGGGCAGCCCTGTTCCGACAGCACGGAATCACCGAAGGCGAACTGGAGCAGTTTATCGCAGAGCGTTCAAAAAATCCCCAAAAGTGGGAAATCACACTTTCAATACTTCAGTCACGTCTGGACTCCGACACCTCTTTCGTGAAGCGTCGGAACGAATTGGGTGCGTACACGAAGGGCAAAAAGTATGGGGTCGAAAGGAAATAGATCAGGGCGAGCAAACGCTCGCCCTGTCGTTTTTCCAAAGTCTCTCTGAAGGGATCCGCTAATAGAACCATCCCATAATGCGACTGATATCCCCAAACGTTACATACACCATCAGACAGAGAAGCAGTGCAAAACCTGCCTGCTGCAGGATCTCTTTCTGCCGTGATGAAAGAGACCTTCTGGTTACGGCCTCGACCGAAAGAATCATCAGGTGTCCGCCGTCGAGCGCTGGAATGGGCAGCAGATTAAGCACGGCCAAATTGATGCTCAACATAGCCATGAATTCAAGCAACGCCTCCCAGCCCTGTCTGGCTTTTGCGCCAGCCATTTGGGCAATGCCAACGGGTCCGGCGAGCAGCCGGCCCGACATCTCGCCGAAAACGAGGCGCTTCACAACGGTGAACATCAAGGTGGTATAACCTACCAGATCCTGACCACTCCGCTCGATCGCCACGCCGAACGAAACCGGGATACGTGTCGTTGGCTGCATGGCGGGTCCGATCCCGATTTTTCCTACCGTTCCTTCGTCCGATTCTTCAGAGTTGGGCACAATCCGGGCGGACATTTCCGCATTGTCCCGGATCCACCGAATTTCGATTTCTTTTCCTGCCCGTTCAGAAATGCGCTGCCTCATCTTCGTCCACGTGTCCACCGCAACACCATCAACCGAAACGATCCGGTCACCGGACAGGATGCCCACCTGGTTTGCCGGATATCCAGGAACAACAGTTCCGGCAATGGAGGTCAACATCGGCTCGATGCCCAAACTTACCGAAGGCTCCGCAGAGACGGTAAGGGTTGCCGCATCCCCATCTGCTCTCAGCACATCCATCGACACGGTTGGAGAATTACGCAGCGATTGAACCAACTGTCGCCAGTCCGTAACAGGGGCGCCATTAACAGACAAGACCTGGTCGCCGGCGCGAAGACCGGATTCGGCCAGGGGAGATTTGTCTTCCACACGGCCAATATGTGTAATTTGCAGAACTTCCTCACCTGCCCCCAGGCGAATGATCAGGATCAACAGGAATCCAAGAATGAAATTCATGGCGGGTCCCGCAGCCATGACCGCCATTTGTATTGCACGGGATTTCGATTGGAATTCCCAGGGCTTGTTTTTCACCTCTTCGCTCCCGAAATCGGACATCCCGGCCACCTTCACATACCCGCCGAGCGGGAGCCACGAGATGCAGTATTCCGTTTCCCCAACGGTAATACCGAAGGCCTTGGGAGGAAACCCCAGCGAGAACTGCTCCACACGTATTCCGGACTTCTTTGCCACAAGAAAGTGGCCCAGCTCGTGAACGAAAACGAGCACACCCAGAACAAAAATAAAAGAAATCAATGTCTCGATAAACGCCACCTGAGTGAACTCCTTAGTTGATTCGAGTTATCACATTTCCGCTGAATTCTGTCAGCGCGCTATCCTGTCTACAATGCCTTCCGCTTCTTCTCTCCCCCACCTGTCGGCCTCGAAGATCGCTTCCAGATCACAACTTGTACCGTTGGAGTGGGCGTCAAGAGCCCTTCGAACAACGGAAGGAACATCGGTGAAACCGATCCGGCCGTCCAGAAACGAGTAGACCCCGATTTCATTTGCAGCATTCAGTACGGCTGGTGCGGTTCCACCAGCCTCGGCCGCCTCGTACGAAAGCGCCAGACAGGGAAACCGTTCAAGATCGGGTTCGTGAAAACTCAATGTGCCCACAGACACCAGATCAAGCGGAGACACTCCGGAAGGCAGCCTGTCGGGGTGCGTGAGGGCTTGCTGGATTGGCAGCCTCATATCCGGAGTACTCAAGTGAGCAGTGAAGCTACCGTCCACATATTCGATCAGGCAGTGGATGATCGATTGGCGGTGAATCACGACGTCCACCTTCGACCCGGGCAAACCAAGAAACCAGGTGGCCTCGATCACCTCGAAGCCTTTGTTCATCAACGTGGCCGAATCAACCGTAATTTTCGGCCCCATCTTCCAGGTAGGGTGATTCAGGGCTTGTTCCGGCGTTACAGTTGCCATCGCTTCGGAAGTGGAATCGAAAAATGGCCCACCTGAAGCAGGAAGGATGATCCGGTTCACCTCAGCCTCTGGAACCCCCACCAGGGTCTGCCAGAGTGGGGTCAGTTCGCTGTCCAAAGGGATCAGCTGAACACCGTGGTCGGCCGCGAGCTTTGTCACGATCTGACCTGCTACCACAAGGGTTTCCTTGTTGGCGATCGCCACATCCTTGCCTGCACGAATCGCTGCCAGAGTCGGACGCAAACCAAGTCCCGCCACCAGTCCATTGATCACCAGGTCGACATGGGTGTCGGTCGCCAGACTCTCCAGGCCTTCTGGACCAGTTTCCACCTCAACTCCGAATGCCTTCAGCCGATTCGCCACGTCTGACGAATACTCTGCAATGCAGACGCGTTTCGGTCGGAACCGTTCCACCTGTTTCAGGAGCAGCTCAACATTCTTGCCCGCGGAAAGACTCACCAGCTGGAATCTCTCAGGAAAACGATCCAGAACATCCAGTGTGCTGGTGCCGATTGAGCCGGTTGAACCCAGCAGGGCTACCTTTTTCATCTCCATATTCCTGAATCTACTGGTGCATTGCAGCCAGGTATAGATAGACAAGAGGAAAGGCAAACAGAAAACTGTCGAAGCGATCGAGAAAACCGCCGTGTCCGGGAAACACGGATGAGGAATTCTTTATTCCGGCATCCCGCTTCATCATAGACGCCACAAGATCTCCCGCCTGCGCTCCGATGCCCACTATGAAGCCCATAGCCAGGCCTTGTTCCAGAGAAATTCCGGTTAATTTCACCCCCGCAACGGAAACGCCCAGGGCACCCACGAGTCCTCCGGCGAATCCCGCTCCGGTCTTGTTGGGGCTAACGTGCGGGAATGGGTGTCTTTTTCCCAGTAGCCGACCCGAGAAATAGGCAACTGTATCCGTTGCCCAAATTGCCACCAGGATCAGCACAGCGATGATCTTACCATCTGACCCGTATGTAGGGACGAAGTTTCGTACGCCGAGGGCGAAACTTCCGAGATACCCTACATAGAGCGTCCCGGCAATCGTCAGCACCGCGTCTATGAATCGGGTCTCTACGTTTCGTGAGAAAAGCGAAAGAACCAAACTTGCAGACAGCAGAACCGTCAGGGGATAAAGTGTGTGCTCGATTCCGAAATGATAGACCCAGACGCACCAAATCAAAGAGGCCGCAGTCCCGAACCATTTCCAGGGATGCAGCCCCTTGCTCTCTTGGAAATTGTAAAATTCTATAGAGCCGCCGGCTATGATTCCCAGGAGACCGACAAGCAGAAATAGCCCGCCAAACCAGAACATCGACAGAAGGAGAGGGACGCCAACCATGGCGACCAGGACACGCCGAACCAGATTTGATTCCATCATAAAATCAGGGATCTGTGCGGAGATACCGTCAAGGCCGGTAATGCATCGGCTTCAGGTATCTTTCCCTTGCCCCCCCTCATCAAGTCGAAACGCCCACTGGTGGTTTGGCTACGCCATTGCCTGTTCCCACTTCGTCTCCAGAACTGACCTGGGCGCTGGTTTTTCCGAATCTTCTTTCCCTCGACTGATAAGCTTCTATGGCCTCATACAGGTGCTCTCTGCGAAAATCTGGCCACAGCACGGGTGAAAACCAGAGTTCGGTGTAGGCGCATTGCCACAACATGAAATTGCTCATGCGCATTTCGCCGCTGGTACGGATCAGGAGATCCGGATCGGCCAGACCACCCGTATAAAGTGCCTCTGCAAATTTCTCATCGTCGATCTGGCTGGCATCCAGACCGCCGTTCGCCACTTCCTTTGCCAGACGCCGTGCAGCATTTACGATATCACTTCTTCCGTCATAACTCAATGCCAGATTGAGCGTCAATCCGGTATTCTTTGCCGTCTGCGAAATAGCATAAGTCAACGCCCGATGGGCTTGCTTTGCCAGCCGATCGGTATTTCCGGTGGCCATCAACTTGACGTTGTTTTCCTGCAGTTCGGCAAGCTCCTGGGAGGATGAATCCCTGAGCAGTTTCATCAAGGCGAGGACCTCCGACCAGGGTCGCTTCCAATTGTCCGTCCCAAATGTAAATAAGGTGAGGATTTCTATCTGGAGCTCACCACAGGCCCTGACAATATCCCGAACCACGTCCCGAGCCGACCGGTGACCCGCGGTTCTTGCCAACCCCTGGCTTTGTGCCCATCGACCATTTCCATCCATGATGATGGCAACGTGCTTGGGAAGATTGCCCTGCGCCTTGAGGGCATCGCGAATTTCCTGATCACGCGAGTCCAAATTTTACCTTTCAAGGAGGAAAAACTGAAGATCGCAATTCATCCTAAAAATCTGTAGCCGTTAAATTTAGGGTTGATGCAATGGCGTGTCAAGGGAACTTTTCCTGACGAAATCTCGCACGTAAAACCAATTATCCCTTTTCTCTATCCAAAACGTGATCCCGGTTTGACTTTCGTTCATTTCGATGTCTTACCCACGCTTGTCACCTTTGGAAAGCTTCAAATATAAGACTCGATTTTCAATACATTGTTCCTCATCTATCTCCCCGTGAACTGTTTGACAACATCATCCCTTCGTTATATTATGAAATCGCCTTCGAAAGGACATCATCCTGACCGTCTCCAAACAAGAAGTCAGAGCCAACATCCAAACAAAAAGACTCGCGCTCTCGCCGCAGCGTTCTGGGGAGCTTTCGGCGCGAATTCAAGATAATCTGTTCGCGTTGGCCGTCTTCGTTCGCGCAAAGACACTGGGATGTTATGTTTCGGTTAAGGGCGAAGTCGATACCAGAACGGTCATCCAGACGGCTCTCTCCCGGGGAAAACTTACGTGCGTTCCCCTCACCAGCAGAAACAGAGCGCTTCAACACGTCCAAATCGAATCTCTTGACGACCTGAGTCCATCCGGCTTTGGGCTTCTGGAACCCCTGAATCTATCGGGATCTGAAGTGCTTTCTTCCGCTCTGGATCTAATCATAGTCCCTGGAATCGCGTTCGACCCCAGGGGCAATCGAATCGGCTTTGGTGCGGGTTTTTATGATCGGTATCTCGAAAAAACGCCGGCGACCAAAATCGGTCTGGCATACGACTTCCAGATTCTCGAAAAGGTTCCCCTGGAACCTCACGACATCGCTCTCGACATCATCGTAACACCAACCCGTGTGTTCTTCAATGCTTAAACGGAGTATGACCGATGAACTTCTCGCACGTCGCGCCTTCACCTCCCCAGATCAGGGTGCTTCTCGACAAACACAGGGAGTGGGTTGAGTCCGACGGAAAAAAGGGTGAGCAAGCCAACCTCCAGGGGGCCAATCTGAATCGTGCGGAGCTCCAAAGCGCGTGTCTGAGCCGTGCGAACCTAAGCGAAGCCACGCTCTCGGGGGCCAGACTTCAAGAGGCGGATCTCAGCTGGGCGCTTCTCCAACGGGGAAAACTCTATCAGGCCAATTTCAGAGGTGCAAATCTCGACCATGCGGACCTGAACGGCGCGGGGCTGCAAAACGCGAACCTGCAGGGAGCGTCACTGCGCGAAGCAGACCTGGCGCCGGCGGATCTGGAACTGGCCGATCTAACAGGTGCGGACCTTTCCGGTGCCCAACTTCTCCAGGCAAACCTGAGAGGCGCGAACTTCAAGAATGCCAGGGCAATAGGGGCAGATCTCCGGCGTGCGAACCTCCAGGAAGCAAATCTCATAAACGCGGATCTCCGGAAGGCAAATCTGAGAGGCGCAGATCTCAGGGGGGCGAATCTTCAAGGAGCGAATCTTGAGAACGCCAATCTCCAAAGCGCGAAACTACAGAAAGCCGACCTCGTCAAAGCGAACCTGACGGGTGCAAACCTCGTCAAGGCGAAGATGCAGGAAACTGACCTCTACAAGGTCGAATTTCAAAATGCTGACCTCAGGGGTGCGGATCTCAGAAAAGCCGTGGGGTTCACAACCAGAAATCTCGAAACGGCGATCACGGACGAGAAAACGAAAATACGGGATTGATCCATCAACTGCCGAGGGCTTCTTCCTGGAAGCTCTTGAAACTCAGCGACAATCTTGGTATTCTAACCGGTGTATCAACTCAAATTTCCGGGTGCCCCTGAATCATGTTCCACACCCGGTTGCAAAGCAACAAACGGAAGCACGCGTGACTTTACAGGAGCATCACACAGTGACGCTATACCTATTTCACTCTTCCCAGGTCCCTATCTGAGCACAGAAATCTATGAATGAACTGAAAGCTACCTTTCCCCGGATCAACTCAAACCAGCTGAGTCTCTTTTCCTCAGAGGAAATCCCGCTCCCCAACAGCCCCTATGCAATGGGTCTTCTGATGGATGAGAAGGGAAGCCTTCAGGAAGCAAAAACATACTACTTGAGAGCCATCCAGGAAGAAGACCACGTCCCGGAGGCATACTGCAATATCGGAGTCATCGAATCGAGGATGGACCGGAGCACGCATGCCCTCACAGCCTTCGCCCGTGCCCTGGCCATACGACCGCTATTTGTAGACGCGCGACATAACATGGCACTGGAGTATCTGGATCAGGAAGACTACCTGCTTGCGGGTCTTCACATCGAAATTGCCCTGCAGCTGGATCCGGAAGCGCCAGGCTTGCATTTTTGTCAAGCCCTCGTATGTATCGGAAAAGACGATTTCACGGAAGCACTCGAGGGGCTCCGGAAATTCCAAGAAATTGCTCCCGACGAAAAGAGAGACGAAATCAAACAACTCGAAGAGCTGATCCAGGCGAAACTGAAATCGCATGAATCAACACAATCGACCACCAAACGAGGGATTGCGGGCTAGAGGCTATTAGCTTCTCTCAGCGGTGCTCCGGACATACATCCGTATGGCACACATAAGCTTCACAAAAAATATCCAGCGCCATGTGACGTGCCCACCAGTCGAGGTATCCGGCGGGACCGTTTAGGAAGTGCTCTCAAAGGTATTTTCTGGGAATCCGCAGGCGAAGGGTTATGTAGTCGATGAACAGGGAGCACTCAGAAAGCACATGGTCATCTTCGTCGACGGCGAAAAGGTGATGGACCGCAATAATCTGTCTGATCACATTAAGCCAAACAGCAAGATACATATCTTTCCGGCATTGTGGGGAGGTGTGGATGCATAGCCCTGTTTTGGTTGGAACGCGAAAAGGCTTGTTCATATTTGGGCGAAGAAACCGGAAATGGGAATTGGAGCACAGCGGATTTCTGGGAAGCGAAGTGAACATTATCGGCTGCGATCCTCGTGATGATGCCCTTTACGCCTGTCTTCATCTCGGGCACTTCGGCTCAAAAGTCCACGGTTCCAGGGCATCCCTGTGATTCAGGATCCCCACTGCGTAGCTCACTGTATTGCTGCTCCCGAACAGCTCAGGGCACAACATCACAACGGCGTATTCAGATCAATTAACGCCGGGGAGCATTGGGAGCGTATAGAAGGGATCGAGCCATCCACATTCGGGTTCGCGGTCGCCGCGCATCCTGCAGATGGGAGCACAGCTTGGCTCGTTCCAGCGGAAAGCGACGAGGTGCGCATTCCAATCGACGGCAGGGTGGTGGTAACCCGAACAAGAAACGGCGGCAGAAGTTGGGAACGTCTGGAAATGGGATCGCCGCAGCAGGATGCTTACGACCTTGTGTTCCGTCACGCCCTCGACGTAGACGAATCGGGAAATCATCTTTGTTTTGGTTGAACCTCTGGCTCCCTGTGGATTTCAGAGAATCAGGGAGACGCCTGGACGACCCTGTCCAGGAACCTTCCACCCGTTTATTGCGTTAGGTTTGCACAATAGGAAGAGCATATCGATGGATGGATTCGTGGTGAACAAAAGGGGTCAACGATGAGTTTAGAGGCAGGCAAAAAAGCACCTGGATTTACGCTTCAGGATGGAGATGGCGAAAAGACATCCTTCTCGGGCTTGAAGGGCAACTGGGTCGTCCTGTATTTCTATCCAAAAGACGATACGCAGGGATGTACAACAGAAGCGCTCGACTTCTCGAGACTGTCCGGAGAATTCGAGAAATTGAATGCCGTCGTGTTGGGACTCAGCCCTGACTCTGTAGCCTCACACGAGAAGTTTACAAAAAAACACGATCTTGCGGTTCGACTTCTGAGTGATCCGGATCATATAGCTCTCGAAAAATACGGGGTCTGGCAAATGAAGAAGATGTACGGACGGGAATATATGGGTGTCGTAAGAACAACCATTCTGATAAATCCCGCGGGAAAGATCGTCGAAATCTGGGAAAAGGTCCGCGTGAAAAATCACGCCGAACACGTTCTGGAAAAACTGAGAGAAATGGTTTGATCAGTCCGCAGCATTGCCCCCTTCTTCATTCAGGCCAACCGAACCAACGATCAGTCCCGCCACAGCCCCTTCGACCACCGTGCCCAGGAACCATGTCAGTGCCATAGAATAGGGAATCGGCATTACAGCATATGTTCCGTACCCCGACACCAACCGCGATCCCGAACCAGATTCCATATTTCAGCCCCTTCATGATATCCTTCTGGCCGTACAGCAGCTTGTAGATCGAAACAAACGCGATCGCAGATATGAGGGCCACCAGACTTATGATGCCCATCTTCATTTCTGCTTCAGGCCGCCAGAGATCCATTGTGGCCGCATAGCTGGCCTGCAGAATCACACCGTGAATCAGGAAGTCAAGAATCGACCAGGCCAGAAAAACCATAACCGCTCCCAGAACCATCCGTTTCATACTCGCCTCCTTGTTGTGTGGTAGTTTCTTTTCTGACTGTTTTCCAATATAAGAAACGTAATCGAAACCGCAATCCGTGTCCTTCGTGCCTGGCACAGAAGGCCTCACGGTTCACCTGACAGATTTCGGATATCAGATGAACGACTCCAGTTCCAGTTTGCCGGACGTCTCGCCGGAGATTCGAAGTGCCATCGACCTGTTTGTCGATTTCTTGCTACTGGAAAAAGGACTCGCAGAAAACACACTTCACGCATACCGTCGTGACATCGATCGGTACGCAGTGCTCCTCAAAACCCTCGACATCGACCATCTGTCGCAAATCACCCAGCGTGAAGTATCCGCGCTCCTCCAGCTGCTTGCAGAACTGGGACTGGAGGCCACCAGCGTGGCTCGAAACCTGACCGCAGTTCGCATGTTTCACCGATTTCTCCTGGGAGAAGGTCTTATGGAACTGGACCCTACAGAGCACCTGTCTCCGCCAAAATCGAACCGCAAACTTCCGCAAGTCTTGAATATCGGTGAAATTGAACGTCTACTCGATGGACCGGACCTGGATTCCCCTCTGGGCCTACGTGACCGCTCACTTCTTGAAACGATGTACGGTGCGGGGCTCCGGGTGTCCGAACTGCTGGATCTGGAACTTCCCAACCTGATGTTCGATCTTGGAGTGCTGCGGGTATTCGGGAAAGGAAGCCGCGAACGGATCATACCCATCGGGACTCAGGCAAGACAGTGGGTAACGCGTTACCTGGAGGAAGTACGTCATGGACTTGCGAAACCTGGTTCGGACAGAACCTGTTTCCTGAACTTCAGGGGACAGCCGCTATCTAGAATGGGTGTATGGAAGATACTGCGGGGGTATGTAATAAAGGCCGGCATTCGAAAGAAGGTGAGCCCGCACACACTGCGCCACTCCTTCGCCACACACTTGATCGAGGGTGGAGCGGATCTTAGAGCAGTCCAGGAAATGCTGGGCCACGCGGACATCTCGACCACCCAGATCTACACCCACATGGACAGAGCGTATCTGATGGAGGTGCACAAGACATACCATCCCAGGTCTTGAGCGGGTTGCGGGAGTAGGGAACACCGTTACATTCCGATTTTGGAGGGGATTATCATGAAGAAAACAAACGAGAAGGAATTGGAATGGAAGGAACGTACCTCGCCGAGAGGCGGGTTCAAAGCAGCGTGGAAAGGGATCTCCGCCGCATTGGGTGCAAAGCCGGACAAAGGGACGGGTCAGGGTGGGCACCCGTTCGATGTGGGCATCCTGAAAGTCCCTCCAAAGTGCAAACCATGGCCCATTCACAGTCACTCGAGCCAGTGGGAATTCTATTGTGTCATTTCAGGCAAAGGGAAAATGAGACTCAAAAGTGGGCTGGTCGAAATATCTGCCGGGGATTACGCGGTCTGTAAACCTGGTGAGGCCCACCAGATCATCAACGACTCGAACAAGGACCTTGTAATCCAGATCATTGCGGACAATCCGGTATCGGACATCATCGAATATCCGGACTCCGGTAAGTGGGCAATCAAACCCGAATCTCGCGTGTTCCGAATGGAGCAGGTAGACTATTTCGACGGCGAAGAATAGTCGACCTCAGATCTTTTCTCCGGCATTGTCTGCCGGAACCTCCAGAACTTGAGAGTTCAGGATCGCGTCCGCGATATCATTGAGGATCTCAGGTCGATCATAAAATTTATTCTGGATCCGCTCTCTTGCCTGCTGAACGCGTGCGACTTCGGATTCCGACACTTCATGCACCTTTGCGAGCAGGTCTGTGGAGATCTCCACCTTGTCTCCACTTTGAACAGACGCATCCTTCTTTTTGGCGCTCTGATCGGACCTGAACGACCGAATCTCCTGGCTGACCGATTCGATTCTCATACCATCACCTGTCTTTCTTGATTCCCGTTTGTCTTGTCTACAATGCCCCCTACTCTAATTTATCGGCCAAATGCAGCAGTTCTTGAAAGAATTGTTCGAAATTCAGAATAGAGAGGCTTCACCGATCTCGAGATCCATTGCAGATTCGCCAACTGCAGAGGTCAAAGACCAACTTCCATGACTTCACAATACCCTCAAAGCTAATAATAACAGTGATGTATTTGAGATATCGCAAACGTGTTCACTACAATCTATCCTGACACGCCCCCCGTCCCTCGCCAGTATCCATTCCTGATTCTCCCGTCTTGTAAACCGCAACACCGTTGACTATATTGGATCGCGCGCAGATGGCCTTATACCGATAAGAAGCATTACGCCTGCCATTTGCCCGATGTACATTTATGCGATGCTCCGACCTTGCCAATCGAGACAAGACATGCCGGAATTGCCCGATATCACCCTATATGTCGAAGGCTTTGGAAGAACCATTTTTAATGAACCGATAGTCGGCATCGACCTACGAAGCCCGTTTCTGCTGAGATCGGTTGATCCGGGAATATTTGAGGTGAAGAAAAAGGCAGTCACCGGATTCAGAAGGATTGGAAAAAGAGTAGTCTGGGAGTTGGAGGATGACCTGTTCATGGTCTTCCATCTCATGGTAGCCGGTCGATTTCACTGGAAACCTCCAGGAACCCGAAGTGGAGGCAGGAATCATCTGGCGAGCTTCCATTTTCCCCACGGAACCGTCACACTCACTGAGACCAGCACCAAAAAGCGGGCGTCACTCCACATCGTCAAGGGTGAGGATCAACTTCAAGAACACGATCCAGGGGGCCTGGAGGCCCTGGAATCCGATTTTCAAACGTTCAGGAATCGTCTGTTGAGCGAGAACCACACCTTGAAACGGGCACTCACAGATCCAACCCTGTTCAGTGGCATTGGAAATGCATTCTCGGATGAGATACTCTTCGAAGCCGGACTTTCTCCCATCATCTGGACGAACAGACTCGAAGAAGAAGAAATCGAGCGACTGTTCGAATTCACCCAATCGGTACTTACCGACTGGATCGAACGACTGCGATCGGAGACCGGGGAAAAATTCCCCGAAAAAGTAACCGCATTTCGGAAGCAGATGTTTGTCCACGGACGATTCCGAAAGCCCTGCAAATCATGCGAAACCGAAATTCAGCGAGTGGTCTATTCCAGCAACGAAACCAACTACTGTCCAAGGTGTCAAACCAGCGGCAAGGTTTTGGCGGATCGATCCATGTCACGCCTGTTGAAAAAAGACTGGCCCCGTTCCATTGAAGAGTTGGAACTCAGAAAGCGATCAGGCACAGAAAAGGCGTCCTGAGCAGATCACCGTCTCGAACCACACCATCTGAAAGTCTCCAGAGTACAAAGGTGTTACATGTCACCCAAAAACGGCTACCTCCTTCATGCATTTCAAAAAGAGTCGGGTGGTCGCACCACGCTTAGCTGCTTCGGTCGCATGCAGACCGGCGAAACATTCAGCTTCATCTCCACCATAAAGCCCTTCTTCTACATACGCAAGTTCGACATGGAAGCCGTCCGTGAAACCGTTTGCACCTATCCGGGATTCGGTGCAAGCGATGCCACCTATAGAACCATGGATAACAACCAGGTAGGGTGTATTTGTGCGGACAAATCCCGTGACCTGGCTGCCATATCGGATCGGCTACAGCAGAAAGGTATTCGCACATATGAGTCAGACCTCAGCCCGGAACGTAGGTTCTTGCTCAGTAAGGATCTGGGCAGAATATTTTCAATAGAGGGTGTCTGGGAAAGTCAGGATAGGGTGGAGAGATACTATCTGGAACCGGAGCTCTCCCCTTCTGTAACAGACTGGACACCTGATTTAACGGTAACTGCACTGGATATCGAAACCACTGAACAGGAAGAGGTTTACGCAATTTCCCTGGCCACCTACCGGATCGATTCACCCGGATCCAGGCACGAACGTGTACATATCCTGGGTGGAAACAGCAAAGGAGTTGTCCACGCGCACCAGGACGAAAGACGCCTGCTGAGCGCATTCACTCAGGATATCCTGCAAATCGATCCAGATATCATCACAGGCTGGAACCTGATCGATTTCGACCTTCCCGTTCTCAGAAAGAGATTCAGGCACAGAGGATTGCGGTTCAGTTTGGGACGAACGAGGGATGAATCCTGGATTCGCCAGGGCGAGAACTGGGGTGGAAGCCAGGCCACGATTCACGGCCGGCAAGTCCTTGACGCCATGCACCTGATCAGATCCACTCAGCGTCGCTTCGAGGACTATCGTTTGGAGACTGTCTCACAGGCCATCCTGGGGCGAGGCAAAACACTCAGCGCTAACCAGAACCAGAACACACAGGAACTGCTGCTGACCACCTACGCGAGTAATCCAGAGGCGCTTGCGGAATATTGTCTGGAAGACGCTCGCCTCGTCGCAGACATCCTGGTGAAGGAACGTCTGATTGGACTATACCTCAAGAAAAGCATGCTTACTGGCCTGTCTCTTGAACGATCGACCGGAAGCATTGCGGCATTCGATGCGCTCTACATCCGCGCCCTCCACAAGAAGGGGATGGTTGCACCTGCCGTCGGTGTAGACAGGGCCACCCAGGGGTCGGCCCCTGGAGGATTGGTATTGCCGCCGCTGCCAGGCCTGTACAAGAATATCCTCGTCATGGACTTCAAGAGCCTCTACCCGTCCATTATCCGAACATTCAACATTGACCCGTTGGGATATGTGGCGCCGGGAGAAACCCAACCCGGAGAAGATTATATCGAAGCCCCGAATGGAGCCCGCTTTAACAGGGAGCCGGGAATACTTCCGTCAATCCTGGAGGAACTGTGGAATAGTCGTGAGATCGCCAAAAGTGAAAACGACGAGGTCGGGTCATACTCCTACAAGATCCTGATGAACTCCTTTTACGGCGTCCTGGCCACGGGCGCCTGCAGATTCGCAAACCCCAGGGTTGCAGGGGCAATCACCGAACACGGGCACCGGCTGCTGAAATGGACGCGGGACCTCCTGGAACCATGTAACCTTAAGGTCATTTATGGAGATACGGATTCTCTGTTCATCGACCCCGGATTCAAAGAAGATATAGAACCTGGTATCGCCTGGACAAGAGGCACAGAAATTTGCGAATGGATAAATCGGGAACTGTCATCCCACATCGAGAAGGAATATCGGCTCCCATCGAGGTTGGAACTTGAATTCGAGAAACTCTTCCGTCGGTTCTTCCTCCCGTTCAGCCGCGGAGAAGAGTTGAAAGGACGTGCTAAAGGCTATGCGGGGCTGCTGTATAATACCAATGGCGAGCATCTCGAAATCACGGGAATGGAAGCCGTAAGGAGCGACTGGACAGACCTCGCTCACGACGTGCAGCGGGATCTTCTCGAAATGATTTTCCACGACGTTTCCGCCAACATCATTGAAGACCACATATGGGACCTGGTCAGTTCCGTTCGAAGGGGCGAGAAAGACGGGGAACTCGTCTACAGAAAAAGACTGCGGAAACCGGTCGACAGCTATACGAAAAGCTTGCCACCTCACGTAAAGGCTGCGAAGCTGCTTGCCAATCCCTCGGGCACGATCAGTTACCTGATCACCCGCGATGGCCCTCAACCCATGGGCAGCGTAACCAGCCCGATTGACTACAACCATTATGTAAACAAACAAATTGCACCTATCGTGAACTCCATTGCGCGCGTGGCCGACCTGGATGCGAACTCGGCACTGCTCGGCGCGCCATCGCTGTTCAAACTATAGCACGCATAACTTCAATCACCCTGTCTGCGATCACATGCCAAGAAACCCGAATCAAACACGTTCCAGCACGCGCCGTCCGAGACCCGAGTTGACCAATGATTTCTCGTGGTCCCCGTCGCGCCACCGGCTCTTTCAGGAGTGCAAGCGTCGGTATTTCTACAACTACTATGGGAGTTGGGGCGGTTGGGACAAGCGTGCAGATAAACAGACACAGCTTCTGTACAGACTCAAAAAAATGACAAACCTTCCCATGCTCGTCGGGACCCTTGTCCACGAAACGATCAATCAGATCCTCCTCGACCTCAGGAGAGCTCAGCCGGTAGCAGTCTCTACTGCCGTTGAACACACGATAGGCAAACTCGACAAGTGCCTCGCCGAATCGGAACGGGGAGACTGGCGGGACAGCCCCTCGAAGTGCACAAATCTATTTGAGCACTATTATGGGGATACACCTTCTGAAGATGATCTGGATAGAATCCGGGATCGCATCGTCAGACTCCTCGAAGCTTTTTACAGCTCCCCTATCCTGGACCAGCTTCGTTCGCTTCCGGGTTATGGGTGGGTGACTCAGGAAGCCCTGGACAGCTTCACATTTGACGGGCAGAAAATATGGGTCAGTCTGGACCTGGCCGTGCGGGAAAGAGACTTGATGTACATATACGACTGGAAAACAGGTAGAGAACGGGAAGCCGACAAGACCCAACTCGCGGTATACGCCATGTTCGCGACTGAAAAGCTGCACGCTTCCCTTTCGGAACTGACACTCCGAGACTTCTATCTGGATACGGGGAAAGTGGTATCCGTTGAACTGGAGGCCAAAACTTTAGAAGAAACTGGATCACTCATCCGGTCGAGTATTGCGCAAATGCTGGAGAACCTGGACGACCCTGTGGCGAATAAAGCCTCGAAAGACCGGTTCCCGATGACGGACGACACGGAGAAATGCAGACAGTGCCCGTTCAATACCGTGTGCTTCCCGACACCCGTCAAGGTCACTTCATCCGAGCCGGCTCAGCAGTTGACATTGTCCTTCACCTGACGCACTATTCTCAACGCTCTTCTCACAGATTACAGAACAGGTACTTGGGAGACTGAACATGAGCACCAATACATATACCGTCGCTGACCTTTGCGGGTCGGCTGAAATCGGAGATACGGATCGCATCTCGGAGATCCTGGGTCGGAACCCGGAGCTTGTGAATGTTTGTGTGGCAGAAAACGACGAGCACAGGGCGCTGCACTTCGCGGTTCTCAACCAGCATACCGAGGCCGTTCGCATGCTGATGGAAGCCGGAGCGGATCCGGGTTCGGGAATCTATCCCCACAGGGATGCCACCACACCCCTGGTCATGGCAGAGGAACGAGGATACGACGACATCGTCACAGTCATCCGTGATGCTGACGAGAAACTGAAGCTGGCTGCCTGCAAAAACATCACCATCAGTCAGGAGAACGAATCCCTCTTCAAGGCGGTGGACGAAGGCCGGGATGCCGATGCAATCGTGATTTTGGATCAGAATCCGGATCTGTTGGACGCGTGCCAGAAGAATGGAGGCAGTGTCATATACACATCGGCCAGTCGGGGGCGATACGCCCTGGTGCAGGAGCTCTTAAAGCGGGGAGCGGATATTACCCACCTCACACCGAGTGGGGCCTCTCCACTCGATGGTGCAGTCCAGAACTGGCGCGGGAAGAATCGGCCCGACAACTACTTGTGCTTGCTGACTGCGGGCATGCTGCTTCAGGCAGGCTGCCAACTCTCGCTGGAGAGTGCAATCGCCATTGGGGATATTAATTTCGTAAAGGATTTCGCCGGGAAATCACCGGAAAGATTCAAGCGTGATGAGGAAAACAGAGACGGGCTGCTTCAGATTGCTGTCGCCAACGATCAGATAGGCATCTTGAAACTGCTGCTTGGATTGGGCTTGCATCCGGATGACAGACACCGGCTCAAAGAGTACGAAAACAGGCCCTTTAGTTGGGGTGAGCCCCTGGCAATGGCTGCGGGAAGTTCGAGATATGAAATTGCACATATTCTGCTGGAGGCCGGTGCAGACCCGAACCCCAGCATCTACGCAAGCGGCAATGCGGTGTCACAGGCATACAACAATCGGGACAAGAAGATGCAGGGCCTGCTCTTCAGATACGGCGGCACTCTGGAACCCACATTTGCGGGGCTCGAGGGAGAAACTGCGGCTGCCGTGCTGGCCTTGCAGCATGACCCGAATCTGGCAGGAAAGCTCTTATGGGCAGCTGGATGTGGCGGAGATATCGATCTTGCGGGCGCTTGTCTCAGAGTCCTCGACTGGGGACCTGACGATTCGCAATGGTTCAACAGTCTCGAACAGCCGCTGAGAATCTGGAGATGCAATCCCCACCGAAAATACCCGGAATACGATCGATCGGTCTATCCCGAAATCTTCAAAATGATCCTCCAGCATGGTGCGAATCCAAACATAACCGGTAGATTCGGATATCGCCTTGCCCACCGGATCGCGGCCTGCGGCGCAGTTTGGGGAAAGCCCATCATGACCGAGGAAGAGCGTGTCAAATTCGCCTCTATCCTTCTGGATTTCGGTGCAGACCTCAATGTCACCGACGATCTCTTGTTGTCCTCCCCTTTGGGATGGGCTGTTCGGTGGGGAAGATATGAACTTTCGAAACTGTATCTTGAACGTGGTGCGGATCCTGCGCTATCCGGGGAGGAATGGTCGACGCCGCTTGCCTGGGCTGCGAAAAAGGGACACAAGGAGATCGCACAACTTCTCGAATCATATCTCTAACACTTTGACTTTACGAAACCGGAACAGTCACCCCTTCAAAATCTGAACAACAAACCCGCAGGGAGATCCAAATCGTGGCCACAAATCCCTATATAACCCCCGCCTTGTTCTCCTTCTTGAAAGATCTCAAAAAGAACAACAATCGAGATTGGTTTCAGGAAAACAAGAATCGCTACGAACAGCACGTACGAGAACCTCTGATTGGATTTGTCGAGGACTTCTCCGAACATCTCTCCAAAATCAGCTCTCATTTCCTCGCTGACCCCAGGAAAGTAGGTGGTTCTCTTTTTCGCATTTACCGGGATGTGCGCTTTTCGAAAGACAAGAGTCCATACAAGACACATGCAGGTGTACACTTTCGCCACGAACGGGCGAAAGATGTGCACGCGCCAGGGTTTTATCTCCATCTGGATCCAGGCGAAGTGTTCATTGCAGCAGGGATATGGCATCCTGACACCCCAACACTTAAACTGATCCGTACCGCTATAGTTGAGGATCCTAAGGGATGGAAGCGCGCGACAAAGTCCGGTACTTTCAAGAAGCATTTCACCCTTTCAGGTGAATCGCTCAAGCGTGCGCCTGCGGGATTCGATGCCAATGATCCGCTTATCGAAGACCTGAAACGTAAAGACTTCATCGGCGTCACAGACCGCTCTGTCAAAGACGCCACCGCGCCTGACTTCATGACGGAATTCGCCAAAACCTGCAAAGGGGCAATCTCGTTTACGAAATTCCTCACCGGAGCAATTGGCTTGCCTTTTTGATGCCGGCACATTCAGGAACAATCCGAATTCATCCGAACAGGATCCCGAAGTTTCCAATAGAATCCTGTAACTTAAAAGTGCTTCGCAGCTATAGACTGAAATATAAGAAGGCCCCGGTTTCCACCAGGGCCTTCTTTCGTGAATAGAGATTACAGCAATTACTCCACCGATGCGGCGAGCTTCTCCAGGGTTCCTTCCCAACCGATCGTATGATGATCTCTGGATTCTGCAGGTGAGAATCCGGTGTGCGTCAACGTCACCTCCGTCGATCCTCCAGATTCACTAAACGCCACGGTAACCAGCGACTCGTCCTCATCTCCCACCCAAGACCACGTGAACACCAGCCGTTCATTGGTTACGACCTCCTTGAACTCGCCCTGAACGGTCATGTCGCCCATAGTCGCTTCTTTGACCTTTATGAAATAGGACTCCCCCACCCTGGGTGTGAAGTCCGCTTCCAGAACTTCGCAACTCTCAGGACCGAACCAGCCCGCAATCGCGTTCGACCAGGCACCATACACGGTCGCCACGGGCGCCTGGATCTGTCGTTTGACTTCCAGTGATATATCGTTCTGAATCTCGGTTGCCATGCCTTGCTCCTTTCGCTGCTGGTTTAAGATATACGTCTCCAGTGAATCCAGATTGCCTTCCCAGAAAGTCCTGTATGAATCGATCCATTCGGCCGCATCCAGCAAAGGTTTTCCCCGCAAACTCATCACATGTACACGGCCTCGGCGTGTCCGTTCCAGAATCGAGGCCTTTTCCAGAATCTTCAGATGCCTGGATATGGCCGGGAGCGAAATCTGAAAATAGGATGCCAGCGTCGTCACATTCTTAGGCCCATCCTTCAGCAGGTCGATAATGCGGCGTCTTGTCCGATCTGCAAGTGCCCGGAATGTGTCATCCAGAGGTATTTCTAAATAGTTAACCATGTGGTTAAATATACTCATTCAAGAGATTTTGTCAATATTAGAACGCACGAAATAGCAAAAAAAACAAGCGGATGTCATTCATCCGCTTGTTGGAATACAACCTGGTCTCAAAAACGTCATCCTGAAACCAAAGGATCCTTTATTCGGCTTTCTTCATAGCCGTGGCATTAAGAACGATCCCCATCAGAAACCAACCCACAATGAGTGAGATCAAGGTGGCCAGCGTGAGTGAGGATGGATAACCGTACCAATTCCAGTACGGTACGCTAATCGCCAGCCAGGGGAGACTTCCCAGGAGTGTTACAAAAAATGTCCTGCTCCAGAACGTGCCGCCAATGAGGGTAAGCAGGTAGGAGGCCACCATCGCTGCCAGAATTTCCGAAAGCAACTGGGTCCCCATCTTGCTCCCGGACATCGGGTCCCAACCTTCAGGATAAAACAGAATCAGCCCGACGGGGCCTTCCTTATATTTCTCTCGCCACACCTGTTCACGTTCCGCCGGAGGCATCGACTGATCTTGACTGGGAAACATGTAAAAACCTGACAACGGAACTGTTTTCTTAAGGGCTTCTACGGTACTTTCTTCCTGAGGCAGGAAGCTGATCCCGGCGCTCCCGAGGGGAAGAGCCAGGTGAGCGATCATACCCCAGATAAATAAGACCAGCCCACCAATTAAACCGCCAGATACTATCCGCTTCATATTGTCTCCTCTGGTGTCTCGAGGTGTATAAACCGAATCAGGTTTAAAATTTGCCCGCGACAGTATAAATGATCATTATTCTGTTATCAATATGACTTGATCAAGTGCCTGGGATTCCACAGGATACAGAATGAACATCCTGTGGCGGTGATCGTCCCTGTTCCTTATATTCCTGTAAGACAATTCGACATATGTAAGCCATTTGCATACTATACATTTGTTCAGTATATTTCTTTCGTCCAGTTCATCAGTTCGTTCCCCGGAACTTTTCTGAAATGGTTTCGTTAACCACTGCGTAGAATGGCCATGACCCAGCCGGAGATTGGAGTTTCAACGACTCACCGTGTAGATGGGGCAAACTGTAAGCCTGGACCTATAATAAGCGCCGCACTGCAACGAAGGTGACCGCAGAATGCCGGCAAAGATTGCAAATACATAGACTGGAGGCTTACCACGATGTCCAAAGGTAAATTCGTTTGGTACGACCTGATGACCACAGACACGGCTGCGGCAACTGAATTTTATGAGAAGCTCACAGGTTGGGGAACGACTTCGTGGGACGGTGGAGAGGATTATACGATGTGGACCGTAGGGGAAACACCCATCGGTGGACTGATGGAACTGCCCAAAGAAGCCAGTGATATGGGGGCCCCGCCGCACTGGCTATCCTATATCCAGACCGACAGTGTGGACGACACTGTCACCCAGGCAGAAGGACTCGGTGGCACCACACTCAAGTCCGCCATGGACATTCCCACCGTTGGCCGATTTGCAGTTCTTGCAGATCCCCAGGGAGCTGCCTTTGCAGTCTTCACACCAAACGAGCCCATGCCGCCAAAAGGAGATCTGATGGAAATTGGAAAGTTCTCCTGACACGAATTGATGTCAGCAGATTCAGCCGCAGGATTCGAATTCTACTCCGCGCTTTTCGGCTGGGCCAAATTGGATACAATGGACATGGGTGAAGCGGGGATTTACCAAATGTTCGGACAGGGGGACAGTCCGCCGCTTGGAGGTATGTACACAAAATCGCCAGACATGCCGGGACCTTCTGCGTGGCTCAACTATTTCGTAGTTGAGGATGTACACAAGACGTGTGAATTGCTTCCGTCGCTTGGTGCCACCATCCTAAATGGCCCAATGGAAGTTCCGGGTGGCGATTACGTCGCCCAGTGTATGGATCCGCAAGGCGCAGCATTCGCCATTCACTCCCAGTCATCCAAAGCGTAGGTGAACGCTGGGCAGGTGTGAAAGTTCTTTACGGAAGACACAAGAGGCATTTGAGAAGTCCGGGGGTCGTTCGGATCCCTGGACAGGCCTCGTCCACGCCGTCAACAGTCCCACCACCAGGCGCGAAAGGCCCCAGGCCTGCGGTACGATGTCCGCCCGTCTGTGAGTTGACCTGGCAGGCTTATCCGATGCTCCGGGGATTCAAAGTTCACGGGAATTGCGCTGACTTGTCCGGTAGGAGGAGGATGGAAGATGGGTTGGGCAACAATCCTTCATTTCGACCTGGACGCCTTCTACTGTGCCGTTGAGGAGCAGAAGAATCCCAGACTCGAGGGGCTGCCATTTGCCGTGGGGGGGTCTCCCGATGGGAGAGGCGTGGTCGCTTCCTGTTCCTACGCAGCTCGAAGATTCGGGGTTCGCTCCGCGATGCCCACGGCCCAGGCCCTCCGCTTGTGCCCATCGCTCGGGATTGTGTCAGGAAGCCATCAGGCATACAGTGACACGTCTGCACTGGTAATGACACTGCTCGATTCTGTAACCCCCCTTGTGGAACAGGTATCCATTGACGAGGCGTTTCTGGATGTCACAGGATCAGAATCCTCAGGAGAGGATATCGCGCGTCAACTCCAGAACCGGGTCAACAAGGAGCTGGATCTACCCTGCTCCCTGGGCGTGGCGACGAGCAAGTTGGTGGCAAAGATCGCCAACAATGTTGGGAAAGGCTCTGCACAGACCGGTCTCCCACCCAATACCATCAACGTCGTTAACCCGGGAGAAGAGGAGGCCTTTCTTGCGCCCTTACCGATCGATGCCCTGTGGGGCGTGGGACCAAAAACGGCCCTGACGTTCAGAAACCTGGGTGTTTATACGATTGGCGATGTACTGCCGTCAGAACAGAGAATCCTGCAGGAATTTGGGGACTATGGAAGGAAAATACTTGATCACGCCAGGGGCATCGATACCCGCGAAGTTGAAACCGTTAGAGAGGCCAAATCTCACAGCCACGAGACCACCTTTTCTCGCGACATAGATGATCCCCGGGTTCTGGAGGGAACACTTTTGCACCTCTCTGAATCTGTGGGTAGAGACCTCAGACAGTCCGGAGTCCTTTGTCGGACGGTTACGCTAAAGTATCGACGTTCGGATTTTACCACCCTCACCAGAAGCATCACGCTTGATGAGCCGGTAAACCTCGACCTGAGGATCTTTGAAGAAGCCGAGCGGCTTTTTCAAAAACTCTGGCGGAACAATGAACCTGTCAGACTGCTTGGTGTGGGAGCAAGCAACCTGTTGGCAGATGGAACCCAATTGTCTCTTTGGGACACTTCAACCGGCCAGGTCCAGGACGCCATAGATTCGGTTCGGGAGAAGTTTGGGAATCTGGCGGTTCGCTGGGGAACTGAACGGAAGAGGGATGCCCTTCCAACAGATGAGACTAACCGGCTTCCTGCTCTGCCTGACGATTGACACCCAGATACTGAGCTACGTGGGCAATAATTTCCTGCTTGTCCTTCAACTTGAAAGGAATAGAGATCTTGCTGTCTTCTGCAAATTCTTTGATTTCTCTCAAGTTAAGCTTGTCCAGTTGCATTCCAGCCTCCTTTTGGGTTTGGTTTCACCTGTAATACAAGCAACTCGTATGCCGGGCTATATCGCACATATCAGTCGGAAAGTCGCTTCTGCCTCGTTTTCTTAGATTTTATGGTTCAACCCATCCTCATCGACGGTAACGTGCTATGGAAATGGGTCAATTATTGACCACCGGTTTGCTACTTATATGTCTCCTTGTGGGCTATTATTATCTCAAGCGCCTCAAGCAGAATGACGACAGAGTCAGCACCATGAGCCAATTGCTCCAGAGAATCCTCTCGGAAAACTCGCAGTTAAAGAGACAAATGAAATCTCTGGAAGAGAATCAATCGGCACTTCAGGAAGACATCCAGGGTGGAAAGATACGGGAAAAAGGATTCTGTGAGGAAATAATCGAACTTCGGGCAAGACTCGAGCGGGTTAGAGGTGACCGGAATGACGACCAATCGGAATAATTTTCTGCACCAAATCTTCAAGGATGCACGATGATCTTCGGTTCGCACCAATCCATAGCAGGAGGACCGTTCCAATGCCTTGATCAGGGGCAGGGAGCCACTTGTAACCGCATGGATCTTGAAGATGACAAACAGAATCTGAAGATGCTTCGATCGCTGATGAAAAAACCGGACAAGAAATCGTCGAAGTCCTGATTTCCTGAATTCGGTATGAACTCTGTTTTTGCCTAAGAAACCAAAAACGCCCACCTGTTGATTCCGGGTGGGCTGAATTCATGCCATGAAACTGTACGATTGTGGATCAGTTGGGGGCCTCTTGTTCGATCGCTACGTGAGTTGCGAAAACCCGTTTCGACCGGACAAAAACTATGCACAGGGTATCCTTCATATCATATATGTCGAGCATCCTGGAAACCTCCGGCAGACCGATCACGTTCCCAAGCTTGTCTGCTTCGGTCAAGAAATAGCTCATTTTCCCCCATTCCACGATTACCGCACAACGGGTTCCTGCACTGTGGAACTCACGCATGCCGTCCAGAATTTCACCGTCATCAACCACCCTCCCCATCAAATGCCTGGCTCTCATTTGTTCAGGAGGGGTGAACTGGGCGTACACAAAAGGTCCTTTTTTCGCCAGCCTTTCCAATTTCGTCATCTAGAGCCATTCCCACTTGCTTAAATCGCAGCTGGTCTCTCTAACGCAGGCCGCTCACCAACAGAATCTTCCACAAGATCTGCCAGATCCGAAGCCTCTCCAAGGTTCAGCAGGACTTCACAGTCACAATGTCCGCCTTGTTCGGACAGGAGGGTCAAATTTCGGTCGAGATCCTCTACACCCATCTGAGCCAGGATGCGTCGAGAATACCGATGGTCATGTGCACATCTCCAGCGAACCTCATCGTCGTGTTGAAATCTGCAACCTCCCTCTCCTGCCAATCGCTCCTGAAACGCATCCCATCTCGGGTGGAGCGGCGTGATCATATCGGGGTCGAACGGAATTGGGGAATCTGACATCTTATTGCTCCCGGGGAGGGTTGGGGAAAGATGGCAGACGATCGATGTGTCTACCATCGGGGAGCGTGAATATAAGATCGCTGGAAGTTCACCGCAAGCGGTTTGAAATGGTCGAGCGCTTTACTTCCCCATTCCCGTTCGTTGGGTCCGCCCACTAAGTGTTGCTGCGACATTCCCAAACAAAAAAATACCTAAAGAGTCTCAAGTTCTTGTCGATATAGCGTGATGCAGGGGTAATCTACCCTAACTCGGGAAGACCATCATCACCCGGCTTCTGATAACGGGCGAGTGATGCCGAATGGTCAGGCCCTCTCCGAACAGTAGGAGCATTTTTATGCGACCGAAACGGGCGGAGGGGGCTTTTTTTCTCTGGTCCAGATGTCTTCTGACTACCCCTGGTTCCTCAAGGCATATTTCCGCCTGGCTTTATCCACCTCGACCTCCCGGTTGCGAGTTGCCGCCTGGGTAGTCAGAGACCCGATCAACTTTCTCGTGACGGCGGTCGTCTCCTCTACTGCCTGATGGAAGGCCTTCTCATTTGCCTTGGACGGACTCCTGAATCCGCTGACCTTTCTGACAAACTGCAGGCACGCTGCGCGAACCTCGTCATCGGTTGCGGGTGGTTCAAAATTGAAAAGCGTTCTGATATTTCTGCACATCCTGGCCTCCAGATCCATCTGCAAAAAGACCCCCGGATGAGAACCATCGGAGGTCTTGAGAAATGAACATCATGATTGACTACCCCACCAAACCCTTGCGGATCCTCGGCAAAAGCGGCTCGATCTTCATAACCTCTTCATCTGTCAATCACCTTGCTGGACCAGCTTCTTCAGTCCCTCTGTCGTATCACCAATTGGGCCCCCAGCCACGCCGATGGCAGAAAAACAAGACACCCTAAAACAAGGAACCAGACCGGATGAGGCAGCATCGCCATCGTAGCAATTCCCCCGGCCATCAGCATACCGCCCACGATCAGTCCGGGAACCACAGTCGACCTAGAAATCCACACCGCCAGGGCACTTCCCGAGCCGCTCCCGATCACCCAGCCAAGCAGCACAAAAAGCATACTGCCCACGGGTATTCTGTCCATATTCGTCTTAAGACTTTCGATATCTGTCGCATCTATACCTTGCGGCAGTGGAAACAGAATGTGGCCCACGCCTTCCACCATACCCACAAGCGTAGCCCCGGCAATCATCCCTACGATCACAGCTACAATCTTTCGCACGCTAATCCTCCTGTGTTTCTCGCACAGAATGCCTCAACTCAGCCAACTCCCCGATTCAGATACGGTTTGAGTTTGGGAGAGATATTCCACCGCTTCAGCTTGTTTTCCATCTCCCATCCATCGAGATCCTCAGTTCCCTCGAGCAACCGCGTTTCTTTGCCTTCCTTGATCGCCACAGGGGAACCGTTGCGATATAGAATTCGATTCGTAAAGAGGCTGGGAACCCGCTTGCCTGGCGTGATTACCCCGGTCAAGTTCAATGGATCCGCAGCACATATGGAAACCAACTGCTCCTCGTCTGCGTGTTTTCTCGCAGACCGAAGGATCGGAATCACCTCCGGCAGTGCGAACTGTTCACCCCAGACGCCTTCCACAAACCGGCCTCCCCTGATTTCACCCCGCGCCTCGAGCCTTCGGCATACGCGGACAATTTCCCGCCAGGGTGGACTCATTTCCTCGTGGTAGGCGATCTTTCGGAAAATCACACCATATCGTCGAAGCAAAGTGCGAACGATCCGCTCCACCGATTCCGATTCGGAATCCTCAGATCCTCCCGGCAGAAGAGACCATCTGCCCGCCATCTCCATACTAAAACTCGGGCTCTTGTTTCTTCCACGCCTCGAACGGTATTTCGAGTCCACCAGAAGAGCCCTCAGTCCGGTAAAGCTGTCCGACGTAAGCCTCCCCAATGCCACGAGCTCAGCGATGCCATCCTCTGCCTGGGCCTTCAAAAGCCCGGTTCTCGAAATGATCTCGTCGAAAAACAGAGCGCCACCAGCTTCCATGGCCTCCGCAACCTGGGCAGCATGTGAAGAGGGCTCGTTTTCTTGCGGAGTCTGCACCCAGAAGGTCAAATGCTGACGCGTAATCAAAGAAATAGGCGTCGTCTTGATCGGCCCGAAGAGTTGCTTACCATTTTCCAGGCGAGGTTGCCGAAACCTGCCCCACGCGATTCTCCCGGAGGCGCAAAGGGCATCGAGCCAGGTGTGGTCATAGCTCGTGAGGCGAACAGGCAGGATATCACCCTCCCAGGCTGCAGCCGGCGCTTCGAACCCCTCGAGCTGTTGGAGAAGCTCAAAAAGCGCCTCGATCCCCTCCGGCCGATCGCCCGAAAGCCGATGCCAGGAAAAAAGAAAACGCATATAATCTGCCGAGGAAACCGGTTGGATCTCTTTCCGCAGCCGGTCCAGCGTGTGCCGATGAATGCGGGCCAGCAGTCTTCGCTCGCACCATTCCACCAGCTCACAGCCCGGTGAGAAATGCCCCTGGATCGCGAACCCTTCGACCTCGAGTGCGATCAGTGCCTGAGCAACCACCCCATCAGACAGGCCCATCTCCTCGACCAGGTCCCGTTCCCTTACCGGGCCCAGTGCCTCGAGACGTGAACGAAGGATTTCGACCAGCGCATGCTCCTTACCGGGAAATCGAATTTTGACCTCATCGGGGAAATCAAATGCCGGCTGAAATTCGTGATCGGAATACAATTCGGCCATCTGGAGACTTCGCTCGGCGGAAACCCATACCCTGTGTTCACCCTTCACCAGCAGAGCCGCCCGCCCCACTCTCGAAAGCGCCCTGGCCAATTCCAACCAACTGCTCTCTCCATCGCCTTTTTCGATCTCGCGATCCGTCAGGTAACCACTCAGCACGAGGGCGTCGTGCAGCTCATCGATATCCCTTACCAGAGGCCAGGCCTGCGCCTTGACCGAATCGATCGACGCCTGGTCCAGCTTGCCGAGATCACGCGCCTCCGCCGGGTCCAGCCACCGGCGATTCCGAACGGCATTCACCCTGCGCTCCTCGAGCGGCGCGTCGTCCAGAAACGCATACGGCCGGGCATTTACAATATCCTCGGCGAGTGGAGAGGGTGACCTCAGATCCACTGGAACCAGTTCAGGTATGCCCGCCTGAATATCCCCGATCAACTGCTCCAGCTCATCGATATCCATAGCCTCGTATAGGCAATCTTTGATCGTCTGATCCACCAGTGGATGATCGGGAACCTCTCGCTCACCGGCGATATTCTCAAGACACGCGAGTTGATCCGGAAACACCAGTGCCACAAGATCCTCGCTCTGCATCTTCTGAAGTATCGCAGGAACCTTCTTACCTGCCTGACGACGTTGCACCGCCAGCGCATTCGTGGCATTCCACCGCCACCGCACCTGAAACATCGGAGAATCCAGAAGCGCCTGCGTCAAAACAGTCCGAACCGTTTGCTTCTGCAAATACTGAAAAACCTCCTCCAGACGGAAACTGTGGGTCGAACCCAGGGACAGGAGAATGGAATCTTCATTCGCTGCGGCCTGCAATTCGAAATTGAACTTCCGGCAAAACCGCTTTCGCAGGGCCAGACCCCACGCCCGGTTCAGTCGACTCCCAAAGGGCGAGTGAAGCACCACGTGCATATCTCCGGCATCATCGAAAAAACGTTCGACCACAATTCTGTTCTGAGTCGGCATACCCCCCAGAGCTCCCGCCGCTGCTCCCAGGTAATTCACGATCTGATCCGCTGCGGCTGACGATAGATCCAGATCATCTCTCAACCACGCCAGGGCATCATCCGCCCAACCCGCTTCTCCGATCACCCCGAATCGGGACGCCATTTCCTCTCTGAATCTGGAAACGGAAAATGAAAATTCGGTGGTTCTCCCGGGCGCTTCTCCCAACCAGAACGGGATGCTTGGCGCTGCCCCTTCGGCGTCTGCAACCCGAACCCGTCCGTTCTCCACTCTCAAGATTCTCCAGGAACTGTTCCCGAGCTGGAACACATCTCCGGCCATACTCTCGATCGCAAAATCTTCGTGCAATGTGCCAATGAATGTGTTGGAGGGTTCCAGATAGACATCATAATCAAACGTATCGGGAATCACTCCACCTGAGACCAGCGCGGTGATCCGCGCGTTCTTCCGCCCTCGCACCATTCCGTTCACCATATCGCGGTGCAGATATGCCCGCTTTCTCCCGGCTCGTGTCGTGAAACCATCGGAAAGCATACCCACCACGTCATCAAAAACCTTCCGCTCCAGATTTCGGTATGGATAGGCCTGCTTCACCAGATCAAACAGGTCATCCTCTGCATATTCTCTCGCCGCCACTTCCGCCACGATCTGCTGGGTCAGAACGTCTACCGGTTTATCCGGAATCACGATCCGGTCAAGTTCTCCCCGGTTCACTGCATCCAGCAAGGCCGCACACTCGACAAGCTCATTCCTGCTCAGTGGAAAAATTCGTCCCCTGGGCTCTCCTTCCACGGTGTGTCCGGATCTTCCCACGCGCTGGATCAAGGCCGCAATGGACTTTGGTGAACCCATCTGGCATACGAGATCTACGGAACCGATATCGATTCCGAGTTCCAGTGAGGCGGTGGCCACCAATGCCCGCAGCGTACCCGATTTCAGGCGTTGCTCTGCATCCAGTCGATGCGCTTTGGACATGCTGCCGTGGTGAGCCGTCACCATATGCGGCCCCAGCTTTTCTGTCAAATGATGGGCCATCCGCTCGGCCAGCCGTCTTGTATTTACAAAAATCAGCGTTGTCTGATGGCTGTTGATCAGAACTTCGAGTCGCGCATAGACCTCTTCCCAGACCTCGTTCGCCATAACGGCTGTAAGAGGTGAACCGGGAACTTCGATGGCCAGATCCATCTCCCGTTTGTGTCCAACATCTACGATCTCACAAGCACCATGGCTGCCAACCAGAAACTTCGCAACATTCTCGATCGGCTTTTGCGTGGCGGACAGACCGATCCGGATCAGGTCGCCCCGGGTAAGATTGTCCAATCGCTCGAGAGAAAGCGCGAGGTGAGAACCCCGCTTACTGCCCACCATCGCGTGAATCTCGTCCACAATCACAGTCTTCACATCAGACAGCATCTCCCGACCACTCTCGCTTGTCAGCAGCAGGTAAAGAGACTCCGGCGTGGTCACCAGAATATGCGGCGGATTCTTGATCATTTTCGTTCTGGCCGAAGCCGGGGTGTCCCCTGTCCGTACCATCACCTTGATCTCCACATCTTCCAGACCCAGGTTCGCCAACTCCTGCGAGATTCCGGCCAGAGGAATCTGCAGGTTCTTCTCTATGTCGTTGCTCAATGCCTTCAGTGGGGACACATAGACCACCTGAGTCTTTCGCTCCAGTCTGTCCTCCAGCCCCTGCTTCACAAGCTCATCTATGGTGGCGAGGAATGCGGCGAGCGTCTTTCCGGACCCTGTGGGCGCAGCAATCAAGGTGTGCGCCCGATTCTGGATCTCGGGCCACGCCCTCAACTGAATTTCAGTTGGAGATGCGAATGCTCCGCGGAACCATTCTGACGTCGCCCTGTGAAATCTGTCCAATCCCATCTCAACCCTCTATTGTGATCATTCTGTAAGGCGATTCCGAACAGTCCTCGCAGACTGTCGCTTGCCCCCGGCACCGAGCCTGGCTGCACCTCCCTCCAAGTCTGAAGGGAGACTGAAATGCAATAGCCTATCGGCGGAACTTTCCAACTGCTGCAGACCCTGTTTCCGCCGTGTGACATCCAATCTCATTACGACCTGCTGACATCTGTTCGATTTCTGTGCACTAACCATAGCCACCACGGCCAACTTGTCGTATTATTAGACGTCAACACACACAAAACAGGAGTCACTGTGGAAGTTCTGAAAGTCAAGCCGGTCCACCCGGATATGGGTCCCAAAGAGGCCAGGAAGCAGCTGCTTGAAATGCTGCAGCATTTGCCCGATGAACACGGCGTCTACATCATGCGTGATCGGGAAGGCATCATCATTTACATAGGCAAAGCCAAATCGCTGCGAAGCAGAACGAATTCCTATTTCAGGCCTCGCGGGTATGATGGCCGCCCCCAGTTTCGGGCGCTCGTCAGAAGTGTCTGGACAATGGATTACATCGTCACCGACACCGAAGTCGAAGCCCTCATTCTGGAAGCCAACCTGATCAAGACCCATAAACCCAAATACAACATCAATCTGAAGGATGACAAGAAATATCCGTTTGTCCGCATAACCAGGGAACCCTTCCCGCGAATCCTGCTTACCCGAGATATAGTCCGGGATGGATCACGCTACCTGGGTCCGTACTCCGATGTGAAATCGCTCCGGAAAACGCTCAAGTCGCTAAGCAAACTCTTCAAGGTCAGGAGCTGCGATTTCGACCTGCCCTGCAAAGCTGCCAAACTCTGTCTGGACTATGAAATCAACCGATGCGACGGACCTTGCGAAGGTTTCATTTCCGAGTCGGACTACGGAAAAATCATCGAGGAGGCTGTACTCTTCCTTACCGGACGACATAAAGATGTTGTCAGAACAATCAAAAACCAAATGAAAAGGGCCTCCGACGACCTCAAATTCGAAGACGCGGGTGCCCTCCGTGATCGGCTGCAGGCACTGGAAAATGTCACCCGACGGCAGAAAGTCGTTTCCCACGATCTCTCAGACTGGGACACGGTGGCGCTTGCCAAGGAAGACAACGAGGCTTGCGCCGTGATCATGGAAGTCCGCGATGGACGTCTCATCGGCCGCCAGCACTACTTCCTCGGAGGCGTACTACAAACCCCAATGGAGGAGGTATCGTCCAACTTTCTACGGTTATACTACAGCACCGCCAGCTTCGTTCCCCGCGAAATCAACCTCCGGTATGACACCGAGGACCGGGAGACCATCCTGGACTGGCTGCGTGACCGCGCCGAAGGATTGGTCGAAATCCGAATTCCCCAGAGAGGAGAGAAGGAACGCCTCCTGAGAATGGCGGAAAACAACGCAACCCTGCTCCTTATGGAGCGGAGACTGAAACGGGACAACCGGAAATCCCAGGTTACCGGAGCGGTAGCGGCACTTCAACGAGATCTGAAATTGAAAGTGCCCCCGAAACGCATCGAGGCGGTGGACATCTCGAACACCCAGGGCACAAAACCGGTGGCCTCACTCGTCTGTTTCGTAAATGGCAAACCTCTGAAGAAGGACTATCGCCACTTTCAGATTCACGGCATCGAGGGCCCGAACGATTTCGCCATGATGGAACAGGTCGTCACGCGAAGATTCAAGAGACTTCTCGAGGAAAATGGCGGATTTCCAGACCTGCTCCTGATCGACGGCGGAAAGGGACAACTGTCGAGTGCGGTAAAAGCGCTCCAGTCGCTCGGTATAAAGAATCAACCGGTGATTGGCCTTGCAAAGCGTATGGAGGAAGTCTTCCTTCCCGGCCACTCGGATCCCCAGAACATCCCCAAAGATTCGTCATCTCTTCGCCTGCTGAGAGCGTTACGGGATGAGTCCCATCGCTTCGCGGTCACCTATCACAGGAAACTGCGTAAGTTGGACACGATAAAGTCCGATCTGGACCTGATAGACGGCGTTGGACCCAGCAGAAGAAATCTGTTGCTCACCCATTTTGGATCCAAGAAAAAGGTCCTGAATGCCTCACAGGAAGAAATCGCCGCCCTGAAAGGCATAGGACCTAATTTGGCTGAAACTATCTACAGGAGTCTACACGGCACCGAAGAAACGGCTGCTAAATCTCAAAGCACTGAAATCTGATAAAACCCTCTGGAGGTACCGAAAACGGCGCCTGGACGCGATTTCATATCATCCAGGGTGAAATGTCCCTTAAATTCCCGACGAAGGACCTTTTTTACTTCCCTCAATGAACAGCTTTTCCAGAGTCGACCGTCAGAAGATTTTCGATATTCCATGTTAACTCCTCCTGAAGTTGATGATTTGCGTATTCATTTGTGCATCGTATACAAATGTATACCACTTTGAGCATCAGGTCAAGAGGAAAATTCATACATCACTTTACAGATCCCGATTCGTGCCTATATTATAGTAATAGAAGGAGTTATTGATCCAGGCCGCAAGCCGATTCGCTTCCTTCCCCTCCCCGGTGGCTTGCACAGTTCATCTCCCCTCCCTGATTTACAAACCGCCGAAGGGAGTAACCTCATGAAACCCACCGTCCTGGTGGTCGACGACAACACGGAAATCCGAACGATCCTTCGCGAATCACTGACCGACTCCTTCAATGTGGTCGAGGCCGGAAATGGCCAGCTGGGGCTAACTGAGGTGATGGTCGGCGATCACGACATAGACCTGGTGGTCACCGATCTGAATATGCCGGAATCGGACGGCTTTGGTTTGATAGAGAACCTGCCAGATGAACTCCGGTATATCATCATCTCCGGCTATCTCAAGCTGCCGCACTACAGCGGGGCCCTCAAAAAGCTGAAGCCGGCTGCTGTATTCGAGAAACCATTCGAGATCCAGACGCTCAGGGAAACGATCGCACAAACGCTTTCCTGAACGCCGAAAACAGGCAATACAAAAGGGACGGCCTGATAGATGTCGGACCGTCCCATTTCATTGAGGAGCTGCTTCCAGTGTCAACAGTTGTAATTATCTCAGATTCACACGGCCTGATCCGTCCGGAAATCGAACCCGTCTTGAAAACCACCGACCACGTGATTCACGCAGGTGATGTCGGATCAGATGAAATTCTCCAGAGGTTTTTAGACCTCAACGACCGAATTGTTTTCGTGAGAGGCAATGTGGACAGGGACGAAAGGGTCAACCAGCTTCCCGAAAGTGTGACCCTGGAGATAGGGGGATACCGCATACATATGGTCCACAATATCAACGAGCTGTTACTGGAGAGGGATCCACCGGATTTCGTTGTCTACGGCCACTCTCACATGCCGGCCGAAGAAATGAAGGGCGAGACCCGCTACGTGAATCCCGGTAGCATTGGCCCCCGCAGATTCTCCATCCCCATATCTTATGCATCTTTGGATCTCGATGGCGATCCGGTTTCTCTGCAATTCCACACCATCGATCCCTGACCTTCTCTTTATTCCCCGTTCGGCTCTGCAGTTTGATACCGCTCGATCACATCGGTGAGTGTTGCCTCTGACACAATGCTTTTGGCAAGCGCAGTGAATGTGTGGACGTGCAGCACCTCATCACCGATGAGCAGTTCCAATTCATGCTCCCCATCTGCGTTCACCGGAAATTCGATACTGGAAAGAACGTATGCGAAAATCTTCTTCTGTTCGAATTCCACTTCGGAAAACAGGGATTCGGACGCGGCATCCTTCACACGATATTTGACAGAGAAACTCGCCTGCGCCATACTGTCCGGGTGTCGCTGAAAAACCGCATACACCGTTACACGGGAATGCCCGCTTGCCGGTACGGTTATGGATGCGGGTGCGATAAATTCGAATGAACTGACTGCAAGACCTTGTTTGAAGACCTCGGAAAGGTTTCCTACCGACAATACGATATCTGTATCTTCCACGAATATCGACTTGCCGCTCAATTCCCTCGCCGACTCCATCATCTTGCCAAGCGCTGCTCTTCCCTGACAGACCACCTCCACGGAATGATCAACGATCACGACCTCTTCGGTCTCGTCTTCGTTCTCTTCTTCATCCTCGCCGGCTTCTGCAGGGTCGCTCAGTTCCTCGGCCTGCTCCTCAGTTGGCGATTTCACCTTGAACGCAGATGTCTGGTTCTCCCGACTGACGACTTTGAAAAAGTCTTCATCCCTACCCTTGAACCAGGCCTCTAGAGCCAGTTGCAGGTCCTCTTCTCCTTCAATAGCCTGTATCACCTTTTCTTGCATTTGTTCTGCACCTCGCGTGTCTTCACCGCAGCACTGTCCCCGGGACTTTCGCCGGGGTTGATCAATAATATGGCATCCCTGCTGTTGTGTCCAGTCCTAATCCATTATCGACACATGGCATCTTGTTTACTGTACATATGTATAGTATATTATGTGACAATTGTAAACCAGCACCGGAGCCATCACCGTGTCATCCAGCCCCCTTGGCCGATCCACCGGAGAGAATCCGCCAAACCGTTTTCAGCAATTCCATCTGGAAACTCATGCCGAGCCTTTGCGGCTTCCTACGAGATTTCTCCAGGACGCCTCACTGTCCATTCTTGCTGAAAATAACAGTCCTGATGTCCCTTTCACATACAGCGTCAACCCATATCGCGGGTGTGAACACGGCTGCATCTATTGTTATGCCAGACCCAGTCACGAGTATCTCGGCTTTTCCGCAGGTTTGGATTTCGAAACGCAGATTCTGGTCAAAAGGGATGCCCCCGATTTGCTTCGTAAAGCCCTCGGGAAGCGGAACTGGATTTCGCAATCCGTTGCCATGTCAGGGAACACGGACTGTTACCAGCCCGTCGAACGGAAACTCGAACTGACCCGATCCTGTCTCAAAGTTTTCCTCGACTTCCGCAACCCTGTCAGCATCATCACCAAGAACCACCTCATCACCAGAGACGCCGACATCCTCTCATCGCTTGCGGCCCAGGACCTCGTTCACGTAGTTCTCTCCGTCACAACACTGGACACCGATCTGCACGCCCGAATGGAACCCCGCACCTCCAGTCCACTTAAGCGTCTCGAGACTATACAGACCCTGTCTGAACTGGGGATTCCTGTTGGCGTGAACCTCGCTCCGGTCATCCCCGGCCTCACCGAAGCGGAGATCCCGGAGATCTTGCAGGCCGCCAGGGACAGAGGCGCTTCCTGGGCCAACTACATCCTTTTGCGCCTTCCGGGTCCTGTCAACTCCCTTTTTCAGGATTGGCTCAGCCGAAATTATCCCAACAGGGTCCATAAGGTTTTGAACGGTTTGAAACGTGTCCGGGATGGAAAGCTCTCCGACTCCAAATACGGATCTCGTATGCGTGGATACGGTGCCGGCGCAGATCTGCTTCAGAATTTTTTTGAAATGTCCAGTAGAAAAGCCGGGTTTGGATCCTGCGATCACGTGCTGCGTACGGATTTGTTCCGCTTACCCTCTGACCGACAACTTACCCTGGAATTGTGAGCCCATATCGGCAATGGTGCGGTACAAAGTGCGTGCAACGATCTTGCTCTGGTGCCCTGAAGGGGTGCTGCATCTTAGCCAGGGGTCCTTGGTCCCCTGGTTGGCCGTGTTGGAGAATGACCCAACCCACGACAATTAAGATCAATTTGCCGTCGGTAGACAAAGTGATATCAGTTGCAGGTTGAATGTCGGTGGAGGTAGTGTCTCGGTGGAATTCGCAGTCAGGGGCTCGCTCCTACGCGGTTTTGGAGGCATCGACAAGGCACGGGTCCATCCCCTGGATCCCTGGTCACTCGACTATTTGCTACGCGGACAGAATTTGGGCGAATTCGAAATACTGTTTTAGTTGGCGGATATTCTGGAGGGCATTTAGAATCGCTTTGCTCTGGTGGGTATTGGTGTACACCACGGCCACCTGACTCGCCTTATGCACGAGACCGATCTGGCCCTGAATACGGTCTTCGATCTGTGCTTCGGTATACAGATAATCAGCCCGTTCATCCCGGGCTTTTTTTCTGTTCGATCTCCAGGCCTGGTAATTCAACCCGTTGTATCGAACATACGCCTTCTCGGTCGTGGCATAGGACTTAAGGGGGAATACGTGTGACATAGGTGGAATCTCCACATTGCACACACCGATACCGTTGTTCTTCAACACCTGCAAGGGGTATGAATTGTGCCAGCTGGCGTGTCTGAATTCGATGTGCACATCGAAGTTTCGTTTCAGCGCCTCGGAGGCGATTTTTAGAAAATAATCCAGCGCCTGCTGACTTCTGTGCACGCGATCTTCGAGCTGGATCAAAAAACTGTAGAACTTCCCCGTCTCCACAATCGGCACCACAGCGGACATCAGCTTGTGCATCAGATCGATCTTGGGCAGAGGATCCCAGTTGTCCGTATGGGAAATATCCCTGTGAACCCGAACGGCGAACCGCATCTCCACCTTGCTGTTTTTCTCGAGCTCGTCGAAGAACGCAAAAGAGGGTTCTTCGGTAAACGTGCGATTGATTTCAACAAATGAAAAATACTTCTGATAGAACCGGAACCGATCCAGATCTTTCCCGGATACGGCCGTTTTTTTTTCGGGTGGATTGAACCCGTCCACCCAGTCGTCATAACTATATCCCGCCACCCCTACCCAAAATCCGGAACTGGTGATATCAGGTGGTGGTGTGATAGGCTTCCATGTCTTCATCTGTCCTGGCATCTGTAAGAATGTTGAGATAAGACCCATTCAGTACACTGTTAAAACCCATCTTTTCCCGGATACGGGAAATAGCGTAGGTCCGGTGTCTGAACTTTCTTGCGCTGTTGCTTTCAAACAAATTCAACTGGCCATTGTCTGCCAGTGGACTCCTTACAACTACACGAATCGACTTGATTGCGATCCTGCGCTGATACAGTTGTTCGAACGTCTCCACAACAGCGGGCATCAGCGCAGAGAACTCGTTGGTAGGACCTCCCAGGTTAACGGTCTTCCGTGTCGTCCTGTCATCAGAATACTTCAGGATAACCGTCACGCGCTTCGTCTGCATACCGCGCAACTTCAACTGGTGGCTCAATTTGTCGGAGATCAGCTTCGCATATTGTTTCAGGCGCGAGAAATCATTGATGTCCCGGTTTAAAACAGATTCTACCTTCACCTCGCGCTTTCCCTGCGCCTGCGGAATCAGATCTACCCCTCTCGACAGACTGTAAAGCACCTCTCCCTCTTTGCCCAATCTGCAAGCCAGGGATTGACGACCCAGATTGCGCACTTGCTTCACAGTCTGTATGCCATATTTTTTGATTCGCTCCCGCACCCCATCTGAAATTCCTGGCAACATCTCTACATCCAGAGCTTCCAGCCTGTCTTCCTCATCGCCGGGATTGCATATTTCCACGCCGGATGGACACGCCAGTGTTGCCAGCAGCTTCGCCAGCAGCTTGTTCAACGAAATACCGAAGGCGATATCTGTTAGCCTCACCTTGTATCTGATTTCGTCCTCCAGCTCTTCTGCAATGCACTTCGGATTTTCACTTATCCACGCGCCGGAAAAATCCATCAGACACACACCGGAATCCTGCACACAAAACTCCGGAGTATATGCCTCCAGGATATGCGCCATGTCTTCGCGGGCGGTCGCCTCCCACCGGTCATCGTACTGAACCATCTTGACCTCGGGAAAGTTTCTGCGGATCACACGAACAGGTGTGTCCGGCATGACCCCCAGGTCTGCAGCAACGGGAGAACAGGCCGATACGGACGTCTTGTGACTTTCGGAATGCTGTTTCACAATCACAAACGGCGTATTCAGAAATCTGGGATTGTACGCGGCAAACGCCTGGGCAGCGAACTGATCTATCACAACGCAGAAATACATCGCAGATACTCTCCACTGATCAAGCGGCTGCAACAGGCTCGATATCTTCATATGTATAGTTCTGGAACGAACCCTGGAGACGATTCGAAGCGAGTTCGAAGTCGACCTGGTTCGGACGCCACTCTGCTGCCTTGATGGATTGGGCCTCCAGCGAAAATGTGCCCCAGTCCTCGATAATTCTCCCCCAGATTTCATAGGGACCCGGTTTGGCCAGCACATCGCCAAATCGCTTGTAGCTCCTTGGCCAGAACAGTACGTCCACCGTACCCGTCTTGTCCTCCACCGAAAGAAACTGCATCGGCTTTCCCGTGCTGGTCACATGGATTCGCTCCGTAACCGGCCAGCCGAATACCTTTACCCCTTTGCCCACATACTTGTGCGCCTCATTGGCAGGGATGGCCCCCCTGGATCCGGGATGGAGATCCAGAATATCCAGGATATCGCCCGAAAGCATAAATCCCAGAAGATGCAATTCGTTCAGACATTTTTCCGTGAGCGTATAATCATGAAGACCGGGGTGTAAATCCCTCAGGCGGGCTGAAAACAGGGCCGATTCGCACGAACTCCCCTTCCCGTAAATCCCGTCCAGCAAATACAGCATCTCCGGCTGGCTCATGCCGAAACCGTCGAACGCGCCAACAAGGATGAGTTTTTCAACTTCGTGTCTGTCGATCTTCATTCGTGTGATGAAATTCTCCAGATTGTTGAACGGCCCTTCGCGTTCCCGTTCGAGCACAATCGCCTCCTGACTTTTTTGTGCCAAACTGCGAATGTCCATCAACCCGGGCCGAATCCAGTTGAACTTGCCCCAGTACTTGATCCCTGACTCGTTGACCTGGATGGGGAGAATACGCACGCCCCATCTTCGCGCCTCGTTCAGATACGCATCACGAGTATAAAATCCGTGATTGTTGCTGATAACCGCCGAGAGAAATTGTGCGGGATAATACGCCTTCAAATACGTGCACTTGAAGGACAACTGTGCATAACTCGCGCTGTGAGATTTACAGAAACTGAATCCATAAAAAGAACTCACACGTGTCCACAATTCCGTGGCCTGTGCCTGTGTGAGTCCCTTGTTGCCCATACACCCGGCGATAAACTCCTCGGCTGTCCGCTTCCATTGTTCAGACGGTACGTCACCTTCGTGCAGACTGTTCATCATCTTCCGGACGCTGTCGGACTTCTTGTAACTGAGCCCGGCGATGTGGTGACAGATCTTTGTCACATCCTCCTGGAATGCGCAGACATCGTGTGTCTCCTTCAGAATCGGTTCAAGCGAAGGATGCAAAAATTCCCAGTCCTTGATACCCGCTTTCATCTTGCGATGGCGATCTATAAACACACTGCAATACGATGCGCCGGCCGGCCGAACCAAACTCGATGTAATTGTCAGCTCTTCGAACGTCTGTGCCTGAGCCTTTTTGTTCAGCCGTGTCTGTGCGGGACTTTCGATATAGAAAATCCCCTTTGTTCGCCCCTTGGCGATAATGTCCTGGACCAGGGGATCGTGATAACACTTCTCCAGATCCCACACATTCGGATCCGGCAAAGACTGGTCCTTGATCTGGCTCAAGGCATCTCGCAAAACGGAAAGGGAACCGTTACCCAGCACATCGAACTTGATCAGCCCGAGCTCATCGATCCCATTGTGCATATCGATCTGCGTGATGACACGGTCCTTTTCCCCTCCCGACCGTTCCAGCGCCACGTGCCGCCAGATGGGATCATTGGTAATCAGGAGCCCTCCGGGGTGCTGGCCCAGAAAACGAGGCCTCCCTTTCAATGTCTTCGCAATTGAACCGATGCGATCGAGTTCCGAATCCCCAAGCCGTTCATTCCCTGTCTTTTGACTCTTCATAATCTGTGTGATCTGCTCTTCGCTGTACCCGTACACCTTGGCCGTTTCCCGAAACGCGGCCCTGCGACGAAAATGATTCGTCGTGCAGGTAATCGCCACCCGATCCTCTCCCCACTTGTCGATGATGTAATCGATCACCCGGTCTCGCTCATCCCAACCGAAGTCGAGATCTGCATCCGGAGGTGAAGCCCGGTCTTCATTCAGGAATCGCTGAAAATAAAGATCATATCGAATGGGGTCCAGATCACTCACCCCGAGATTGTAGAATGTAATGGAATTGGCAGCGCTCCCCCTCAAAACCGAGCAGTCCTTAGGTCTTCTGTAGACATCGCTCAGTGTCTTGTTGGCCCAATCCCGAATATCTTTCACTATCAGGAAATAGGACGGATAACCCAGCCTGGAGATGACCTCCAGTTCCATTTCCTGAATCTGCTTCGCACGGGCATACTCACCGGTGCCGCCATAATTCTGCTCCAGCCCCTCCATGGCAAATTTGCCCAACAGTGTATCGGGTGTAAACCCCTGTGGTACATCTATTTCAGGAAGAATCCACTCGTTGAGACCCAGCATCACATTGCATTGGTCGGCCAGCCGTTTGGTATTCAAAACGGCTTCCTGATGGTTGCAAAAAGACCGTTCGATCTGCCCGGCAGACATGAAATAGGCGCCTTCCGAGGCGATCTCCTCCGGCTTCAGTCGTGAACGTGTTGACGAAAGGCCGATGGCGGTCAACGTCTTGTGCAGATCCCATTCTGACGCATGCAAAAAATAGGAATCGTTGGAAACCATCAGAGGAACGCCCAGCATCCCGGCTTTTTGTTCAAGCACTCTGCTTCTCTGCCTGGTAAGTCCTGAATTATTAATCAATTCGCCGTATAAATTCCCACGATTCGGAGTGGCTGCGATCAGCTCGAGAAGGTGGGGGAAACTGGTGAAAAAGAACAAATTGGGCCACGCCTTTTCGAAAATCCGGGCATAGCTGAACTGCGGATCGAGGTGCCGACGCGTGATCACCTCGCAAATATCTCCGTATCCTTCAGCATTTTTGGCCAGAAGCACAATGTGCTCATCCGGTTTTTGCGGACTTGTAAGCTCCACACCCAGAATGGGCTTGATGCCCTGCTGCACACATTCCAGATAAAAGAGAATCAGACCGCTCATCCGGTCCGTATCTGTTAGCGCAACTGACTGCATACCAAAGGCTTTCGCCTGATTCACAAGTTCTTTAACCGTAGAAACACCGGCGTGAAAAGAGAAAACCGAGTGACAATGCAGTGGAACGAACTCGACCATGGGGAGTCTCCATTTTTTAAAAAAATATAGTGCACATATGTATACTATATCTCTGGTTTCATGTCAAGAAAAAACCGATCTTTACCTGGTTCTTTCGAACAGGCAAAGATCGGCAATTTGAGGTTTCATCCCGAAGATATCCGATCCCGCAGGATGTCTCATCCACAAAAAAAGGCCGCCTTCGAAAAGGCGGCCTTTCGAGTCCTTCTATTTCAACCCTGCATTACTTGAGAAGGAGCATCTTGTGCACCTTCGTGAATCCGGCAGTATCCATCTTGTAGAGGTAAACACCGCTGGCAACTGACCTGTCCAGACGATCCATCCCATTCCATTTTACGGTGTAATATCCGGCCACCTGGTGGTCATTCACCAGGGTTTGGACCTCCTGGCCAAGAACATTGTAGATCCGCAATGAAACCTTACCCGCCTCCGGGACCGCATAGCGAATGGTCGTAGCCGGGTTGAAGGGATTCGGGAAATTGTGCTCGAGAGTGAACTCGTCAGGCACCAGCGAGAGGCGATCGCCCAGATGCTGCACCTGGTTGAGATTGAACTTGCCGTCGATCAGGATGCCTTCTCCGATCCTGAGCAGATCACCCTGGGGATGATCGTCCAGCAGGCTGAACCGCAGCCTGGCAATACGCCCTTCACCCTCCGCGGCATTGCCCGATGTGATGGCATTGGCAAGAAGGATCTCGCCCTTTTCCGCATCGTGAGACAGGGTGCCGAACACCTCTGCGAGTTGACCATCCATTGTGAGAAGATTCTCCTGACCAGCCGATGCTGAATTGAACCGGAGAACAGCAGGATCGTAGTCGATCCGGATGGCATAACCCTGTAAGTTAGACGCGTTGGAGGCCACGGCATCGACCAGAAGGACAGTACCTGCCTCGGTAGACGTCGGCCGCCCGACCAGCTTCAGGTGGGTGGAACTGTCCAATCCATATACAAGGGGCACCGCGGGCACGATCTTGCCACTTGCACCCTGGATATACTTGCGACCGAATCTCTGTACGAGCTGGATAAAGTCCGCCAGGTTCACCTGGTCATCACCCGTGATATCGGCGCCAGCGTTGAATCCGTCGTTGCCTAATTTCTTTCCAAAACTCTGCACCAACTGAATAAAATCTGCCAGGTTGACCTGGCGGTCACCTGTGATGTCTGCCGGAAACTCCTTGGCATTTGCATCGGCTGTGAAGTTCCCCGTCAACGAGGCACTGTCGAAGGTACCGTCGTTTGCGACCACTTTGTAATGATACGTCACTCCGTCGTCAAGCGTTCGGCTGACGGTGAATGCCGTGACCCCGGAAGGATCTCCCGATCCGGTACCGGCACCCCCGGCAACACCTGTTTTGATGACCAGGGCATCTGCAAATGTACTTGAGCTGGAAACCTGGAAGCTGTAAGACAGACTACCGGATGCAGTGCTGTTGTTGATGACCACTGTGGGACTCAGACCGTTACCCTGGACAAATGCAAAGGTCGGCGCCGCCGGCCCCTTGTCCGCAGCCGGCGAAATCATATCAGAAGATTCCGAAGGGGATCCCTGGAGTTGTTGGGAGCCCAGTGAAATCACCTGGTAGGCATACTCCGTACCGTTGGTCACGGTGCCATCTGTATAACTTGTTGCTGTCCCAAGCGTAGCCACGGGGGCGAACGCACCGCCGGCGGCTGACCGCTGGACGATATAGCCGGTGATACCCGAAGAGGCACTGGCTTCCCAGCTGACTCGAACGCTGCTGTTTCCTGCTGTGACAGATGGTTTCGCAGGGGCATCGGGAGTAGGCGTCTGTCCCTCGGCAAAAGTTGTAAAGGTTGCGGTCGTGCCTACAGCCGGTCCATTGCCCGATCTGTCGATGGACTCCACCTGGTAACCGTACTCCGTACCCGGTGTCAGATTCGTGAGTGTAAGACTGTGTGTCTTAGCATCGGCCGCATCGCCTGCGGTGAATCCGAGCGTTCCACCGGCTGCACCGTATTTCACCGCACTGTCCGAGACCTCATCTGTTTCCCAGGTGATCAATGCGGACTTGTCGCCCGGGGAAACCGTCACATTTTGAATGACGGGATTGGTGATGTCAGGCGACGAATCCGTTGTGAATTCCAGGACAGAACTCTGAGTGGGACCGTTGTTGTTCTGGTCCTTGGAGGCAGCCTGGAAATAGTAAGTCGTGGCGGCCGTGAGGTTTGTCAATGTGAGTGTATGCTCGGTATCGAAATCCGGATCGCTGGAAACCTGATCCAGATCGGCCTGGTCGGTTCCGAAAGAAAGCTCGGCATCCGCTGCCTCGTTGGTCACCCATTGAACGGTAACAGAACGATCGGTCTTGTAAATCACCTCAGGAGCGGTGGTGATCGCCGGAGCAGACAGGTCCACATCCGATGGTGTCGTGCCGAAACCAACCTGACTCTCCGTGGCACCATTGCCTGTAGCGTCTGTCGAAGCCACTTTGTAGGCATACGTGGTACCCGGATCCAGATTGGTGACAACCGTCTTGTGAGCCGTCACATTCGTACCATCGATCTCTTCAGAATCCAAAGCCTCGGCGCCAGTACCGAAATTGAGCTTGCTGTTTGCGCTCTCGTTGGTCTGCCACTCGATCGTCAGGCTGTTGGTCGTAGAAGCGACAACCGTGGGACCCTGTGTGATCACCGGGAACTGGGTATCGGCCTCCGTGCTGGTTGTGAAGACGCCGAACCCTCCGGGAGGCTGGAACTTGGCCGATGGATCATCATGGGAAGAGGTAAGACCCGCCACATTGGTTGAAGATGCACGGAACTGGTAAGGCAATCCACCAGCCAATCCGGTTACCGTAATGGAGTGGTCCGTAACGAGATCATTACCAGCGATTATCAACTGAGACGGATCGCCGAATATTGGCGTGCCATCTGGAACCGCACTTCCCGCAGGCACGCCGATGGCCACCTGGGAACTTGCGAGCTGATCCGTCTTCCACTTGACGATGGCGAGTACATTCGTGAATTCTACAAGTGGACCTTCTATGAAAGTCGGCGCAACATCGATCGTACTCGTCCGTGTCTTGAAGGTGTGGTCAGCCGAAACACCCCTCACCGTTCCTGACGCAATGGTTGTAACGACATTGCCCGAGAGATCCGCGGAGCCCACTGCGTAGTGATATTCGGTTTTGGCATCCAGTTCCGTCAACGTAATGGAGTGCACCCGGGTCCCCGTCGCATCTTCAATGGTCTCGGAGTAATCTGTCGTAAGCCCAAATGACACCTTGGAGTCTGCAGGCTCGTCGGTCACCCAGTCAATTGTTGCCGATGAAGCCGTGATGTTCCTGACTACCGGGCCCCGCACGATCCTTGGAGGATTGGTGTCCGCCTCGGAAAGTGTGACGAAGGAACCTGTAGATCCTTGTCCCGTATTTCCATCGCCATCCGTGGTCACCACCTCAAAGTTGTAACTGGTGCCGGGCTCCACTGAGATGTTTACGGCGTGTTTACGGCTTCGTTCGATATCCTCCACCTCGATTTCAGAACCACCCGCCTGCTTGCCCGCGGCAGCAGGGCTGTATTTCACCAAGGCAGAATGCGGCTCATCGGCGCCCCAGGAAATGATCGCCGAGGTGGTCGTTATTCCGAGTGCAACCGGCAGAGAGAAGATTACCGGTGGGGATGTGTCTGCCTGCGCCTTGGTCGCGAATGAAAGTTGTCCCGGATTTACCGTCGGCCCATTTCCCGAAAGATCGGTGACGCTGATCTTGTAGTAATACGTCTTGTTGGGCTCGAGGTTCGTCAGTGTGATCTCGTGCTTTTTTGTGGCGATTGCCGAAGACGCGGTCTCGCCGGCGTCTTCATCCTCGAAAATCGCCGTTGACGTGTCAAATTGGACAGAGCCGGTGGCCGGCTCATTGGTCTGCCAGACGATCACCACTTCAGTATCCGTTCGTCGAGGTAGAATGGGCGCCCTTACAATCTTGGGCGCGGTCACGTCCTCGGAAGACCGGGTCTTGAAATCAGCCGGACCAGAGAGCGAAGCATTCCCACTGGCATCCTTGGTACGCACACGGTAAGTGTAAAGTGTGTCCGACAGGAGGTTGGACAGAGTCACACGGTGCTGGCGGACAGATTCTTCTATCACAACGGAGTCAGCAGAACTTGTGGTTGTAGCCGACCGGAATGCAGGGTTGGGGCTGTAGAATACGGCAGTGTTTCCAGCTTCGTTCGTATTCCACTGAATGACACCACTGTTGAAGGTGGCCCCTACAACGGAGGGTCGTCCCAATATCCTGGGCGGGATCGTGTCTGCGGTTGAGAGCGTTGTTAAGGTTAGGGCAGGCGTTTCAAATGACAGGCTGTTCAAATCTGTCAACTTGACCTTGTAGAAATAATTCGTACCGCTGGTCAGCCCGGAAATTTGAATCCTGTGGATCAACTCCGTCTTCGTGGACGACACGGTCTGATCCAACGCGGATTCGTATGTGCCATAAGAGATCTCCACCGATGCCGCCTCATCCGTTATCAAAACGATTTCAGCACTGTTCAGGGTAATTCCAAAAGCTGCCGGGCCCTGCTGAATGCGAGGCGGCGTCGTATCCACTCGTTTGCGGGTCTGGAATGAGGCAGGTTGAGTCGGGTAGGCTTCTGAGGTCCTTTGCTGGGCATCGGTGGATTGGACCTGATAATAATACCTCGTTCCAAGATCCAGACCTTCTACTACGACCCGGTGTTTGAACACCAGATTGTCGTCCGTTGCGGTCTGGGTCAAACTATTGACGGTTGGACCGTAATTGATCACGCTCGTGCTCAGTTTGTTTGTGCCCCATACAATCACTGCCCGGGAATCGGTCACTGTTACGGGAACGGGCGGATCGGTAACCAGGGGTGCATTGGTCGTAGCTGGAGAAAGGGTCAATACCACTTCGGGGGAAATTGTCGAGGCCACTGCTTCCCCATCCGTGAAAACAACACTTGTAAAATTGATCGTGGTTCCGCTGAAATCAGACTTGGCGCTGAAGCTCAACCCACCCAGGGGCGTTTCCGTGGAGGGGAAGGTGCTGTCTGTCCCTTCGGGGAGCACGGCACGGGCGATTACCGTATTGCCGTCCACCTCCACCGTGGCTGGTACCGAGGGTTCGGCTACGGTAACGGTTACGCCAGGCGTTACGTTATCAGCCGTTCCATCTGCGAAATCGAAACGGAAACTGGACAGCGTAACATTGAGCGATGAGAACCCCTGGGCAAGGGTGATCGACACCACGCCCACAACCTGCAAATCTGTCCCGTTCTGCGTCGGAACCGCCAGCGTGCCTTCATTGAACTCGATTTGGCTGGACCCGGCACTCCATTTGATGGGATCAGCGGGAAAACTGTACCCTTGCTTTTTCTCTCCAGTAACTGCTGCCACCGCAGCCGGGTTGTCGAGATCCAACCCCACAGTAAGTCCTACAGTATTCGAGAACCCTGTGGCAAAAATCTCAACCACCACAGTTTCACCACCGGTGACTTCCAAAGATTTTTCCTCGGCCAGTATATCATCGCTCGCCAGCTGCACATCGATGGATGCACGAGATTCGTCACCTGCCGAAGCACCGCCTGATCCTCCACCGTTCGACCCACCGCCGGAAGGCACTGAAATCACAAAAGGCGACCTCGGAACAAACGTTATGTTTCCCGAGTTGAGGGCATCCGCATCGATCTGGGCGCGGATTTCATATCCGGTAAGACTGCGCACACCTTTCGCGAACATCTGGACCGGAAAACGTGAACCGGGATTAATGCGTCGCGACTGCAGATTTTGATTGCCGGAAATTGAATTGAGATCTGCGGAAAATGTCTTGGGAAGGTTGGCCAGGTTGCTCACAACCATGACCTGATTCGGAGAAACCTCCTGGGACGTCCCATCGGCGAAGTCGAAATTGAGCCTGCTCCACGTCAGCTCCAATGACGGAAAGTCCGCAGAAAGTGTGATCTGGACAATCCCTACCAGCTTCAGATTCGAACCTGTTTCAGTGGGAACCGCGAGTGTCCCCTCGTTGAACACGATCTCGGACGCGCCCGCGCTCCAACTGATTGGGTTGGCCGGGAAGGAATAGCCCTGCTTCTTTTCTCCCGTTACAGCCGTTATTGCACTGGGGTCGCTCACCTGCAGCGTAGTCGAAAGACCAACGGTATTGCTGAAGCCCGTGGCATAGAATTCGACCACTACGGTTTGCCCGCCATCGGCCTGCAACTCGATGGCATCCGAAAGTGTTTCATCTGCCTCGAACTGAATATCGGCGCTCCCATTTGATACCTGGCTGGGTTGCGCGTCGGCACCTTCGGCTTGACTGTAAAGCCCGTTCAAGCCAAGGAGAAAGAACAGACAAAGAAAGGATCGAATCGTTGTACTGTAATTGGACATTGTTTCTCCCAGTAATATATTGGTGTGGGATTACTTGAAACGCTACACTTGTGATAATTTCGCCCTGGGAATCAAAAAAGCAAAAAAACCTCGGACGCGTCCCGACGGCCTTTTCGCTTCCAGACGATCATGCTACTTTAATATACTATGATTTGAGTTCGGAAGCCTGTCAAGAGAAATTTACCCGGTATCCTTAAGGAGTCGAATCCATCTCCTTGCAATCAATCTCGGATCTTTTTACATAATAAAAAAACCCGCGGACTTATTGTCCTTGGGAAATATACCAAAATTCTGTCTGTCTCTATCACTTCCCGTTTATTCCGGCTTCCTTTGCCATCAGTTCTAGCAGTTTCGAGGCCATCTTACCAGGTTTGTTCTTCCCATTTCCCCATCGACTCACGCTTCCAAGACTGGATCCGATTTTCTGTGCGAACTCTTCCTGGGTCAGTTCGAGTTCCGTCCGAATCTCCTTAACCATCCGGGGAGTTACTTTCATACAAAACAACCTTTCCATCCAGGGGAAAATACCTTAAATAACAGGCTCTGCAACATTGCACTTGGAGCGAACGATCTATTGGAAGGATTGACAAGATAAAAATGACCGCAACTATCTTTTAAACAGCAATCTACATAAGAAATTAGCAATATTCATACAATATATTGGGGATAAGGTTCCAAACACACCTTGACTTGCGTACAGTGACGGACTATATTGAAGCAGTTCCCCTTTATCCCTTATTGGTTCTCTCAAAGAAATCGGCCAAGAGGCCTGATTGGGGGAGATCAGGTCTTTAGTCATTTTGGGATTACCAACCAAAAAGCCCGGCAGATTCTGCCGGGCTTTTTGGTTTTATACACCCGGGTAAAATCGGTCGTCATTATAGATCAATTCATGCGCTTCACACGAAAAAAAAAAACGCCGGCGCCTCAAAAGGGGAGGGCCGGCGGTCAAAGGGATAAGGTCCTGATGACAACAGTTATATAATCGACACAAGGCAGATTTGCTTGAGACAAATCTTGCCTGAATTCCGGATCACGGTCCAGATTTAAAATGATCTTAGACTTTATTCCCACAATCCTGCCCACCTGACCAATCCCGGGACGCTTTCATATAAATTTTATGGTGTGTTTCTGAAATACCGTAAGCTTGGACCTCGTTCAATAGTAAATTGTTTCGTGTAAACAACTTAATAGACCGAATTCCGGGACAATTTTCTTATGAAACGCTTCGCTGTCATCATCCTTTCGATGTCGCTTGTTGCGCCACTTCACGCCAAAGTCTACAAACTCTATTTTCTCGGCGGCCAATCCAACATGGTTGGTCACGGACGTGTCAGTGAACTGCCGGACTCACTCGGCGGGCAAGTTTCAGGAGTGATGATCTATCACGGAAATCCAGCGTCAGACGGGGTTGCTGAAGACGGAAAGGGAATTTGGGCAGAGCTGCGGCCTGGGCACGGGAACGGATTTCAGTCCAACGGGCTGGCGAACATTTATACCAACCGCTTCGGCGTTGAACTCACCTTCGCCAGGCGTCTGAGGCAACTCGATCCACAATCCTCCATCGCCATCCTGAAATACGCTCGCGGGGCTACTTCGATAGACTCCTCAGCATCAGGAAACGCCGGATGCTGGACCCCATTCTTCGATTCCGGTGAGGGACCTGGGAAAGGCATCAATCAGTATGACCACTTCCTTGCGGCACTCAGATCGGCAATAAGCGTGCAAGACATCGACGCCGACGGTGATCCGGACACACTGGTTCCCTCGGGGATCATCTGGATGCAGGGAGAAAGTGATGGTTACTACACCAGGGAAGCAGCCCTTCGCTATCTGGACAATCTAACACTCCTGATGAAAACCATTCGAGCTGCATTCCACCGAGACGATATACCGGTGGTCATTGGGCAAATATCCGACTCCGGACAGGACGAGGATGAAATGGTGTGGGATTACGGCAAAATCATTCAGGATGCACAGGCAGCATATGTCAAAAAAGATCCGCACGCTGCGCTGGTCACCACCACCTCCAGCTATGGATATTCCGACAGTGCGCATTATGACAGTGCGGGTTATCTTGACCTGGGCAGACGTTTCGCAGAGGCGCTATATACAATATATCCTCCCGGCCGTTAGTCTCCCTGAACCTCTGAATCACCTTTTGCCGTCTGAGCGCGTTCAGACGGTTTTATTTTTTGTAATTCGCATCCCTCACATGTGTCATCACCCGGAATTCTTAGTATATTCGCCCGGGAAATCATCAAACAGCAATTGGAAAGACGGATATGGACGGCTTCGAACTCATATCGGAACCCGAGAACACGGCAGTTCAATGGGAACCTATGCCATTTCCGCCGGACCTTGGGAAGCACCGATACTTGTTCGGAACTTCAGGTTATCATTTTGACGACTGGATAGGCACATTTAATCCCCCCAGGGGATACAAAGGTGAATTCGGCAACCAGGATCGTCTCCAATTCTACCAGCGATACTTTCCGTTTGTCGAAATCAACAACACTTTTTACCGGGAGCAGGATCAGGGATATTTCGAGAGCCTATGCAAGAGAACCGAATCCCTCACTTATTCCGTAAAAGTCAATCGAGAAATCTCACACACAAGGACCTGGAAGGCCGAAGAGGGTGAGCAGATCATGCTTCGGAATGTCCAGGCTGTTCAGCCCATCTCAGAGGCTGGAAAGTTTTATTCCTTTCTCATTCAGCTTGGAGACTTTGTCCGATACGACAAGCGGAAACTGGACTATTTGACCTCGGTTTCAGAAGTTGCGCTGGGAGCAAGCCTTGACGTGCATATCGAATTCAGGCACATCAGCTGGCATACTGTGGATACGCTTCAGACACTGAAGGATCAAGGCATAGGGATATGCAATACGGACATCCCGAGGATCAAAGACGCCTTTCCTCTAAAATCCTACGCCACAAATTCAAAGGGATATATTCGGTACAGCGGAAGAAACCTGGAAAACTGGTATCAGAAAGGACCCCGAGATACATCAAAACAGCGTACCGAATCCAGAAACGCAAGATACGACTATGAGTACACGATCACCGAACTTGAAGACTTCGCCCTTGGTCAAATCGCGCTGACACAAAAAACAGATCTTGTCGCAGTGGCGTACAACAATCACTACAGCGGACAGGCAGTCCGCAATGCCATCCAGAATATGCAAATCCTGAATGCCAAACTCACGGAGCAGGTGTCTTGAGCCTCCGTCGATACCATCTGGGTTGTGGTGTGTGGACCCACAAGGCCTGGGTCGGCAGTCTATTCTCCAGGAATGCAAAACCCGCACAATTCCTGAACCAGTACGGGGATACTTTCAATGCGGTTGAAGGGAACTCTACCTTTTATGGCCTTCCATCCGAGTCCACCCTTCTAAAATGGCGCTCAAATACGCGAGATGGTTTCCAATTCTGCTTCAAATTTCCCCGAAAGATTAGTCACCAAACTCGCCTCATCGACCCGAAACCGCACCTTGAACATCTGTTCTCCACACTAGAACCCATTTACGACAGAATGGGCCCTCTTTTTCTTCAACTTCCCCCGGACTTCGGTCCGGATCAGATTCCCGATTTGGACAGATTTCTGGATCTCCTTCCGGACGATTTCAACTATTCCGTGGAGGTTCGACATCAGGACTTCTATGTCAAACGACAGGACATTGCACTCTCCCGGACACTTGCGCGGCACAACGCCAGCAGAGTAATTCTCGACAACCGATTCGCTTCCAACTTCCCTGCGTCTGCTAAAACCATCTCAATCCACCATATCGGCAAGCACCCCATCCTTCGGTACGTCGGCCATTTTGAACCCTCAATGAACCAGGATCTTCTGACAAGATGGTCCGATGTAGTCGCTGGGTGGATCAGCGAAGGCTGTCTTCCCTACATCTTCTTCCATACGCACAACGATGATGCCGCTCCTGAATTGGCCAGACTGTTTCATGATCTCCTGTCTGAAAAAGTGGAGGTTGGGGAATTGCCAGAGTCACCAGAGGATCAGCTGACGTTATCCTTTCAACAACATGCTTCAGTGTGAAGTTTCCTCTGTCCATTCCTGACTATGATTCAGCATTTGCATTGACGATGTGATGGAATCCTTCCTGCCCCGTATACCCGCTTAACGGATCTGCTGTGAAAACTCCAAATAGCCCGAATCCGGAGGAAGACCGGCGAATAGGATCGTTACCCCGGAATGTCTGGGCGGTGAGCCTGACCAGCTTTCTAATGGACATCTCCAGTGAAATGGTATTGAAAACACTTCCGCTATTTCTCACCAACGTACTCGGCGTCAGAATCGTCCTCGTAGGACTCATAGAAGGCACCGCGGAAACCACCTCCAGCTTGCTGAAAATCTTCTCGGGATGGTTTTCCGACTACCTTCGTCAGCGGAAATGGCTCGCGGTTGCCGGATATGCCCTCTCCGCAATTTCTAGACCGCTCTTCTATTTTGCAACGGGTTGGACCTGGGTGGCTGGAGGTCGCTGGATCGACCGCGTAGGAAAGGGGATTCGAACCGCTCCTCGCGATGCTCTTGTGGCAGACTCCATCTCCTCGAGCAGGAGAGGTCTCGCCTTTGGATTCCACCGGGCAGCGGACACTGCCGGTCCGACACTTGGAATCGCTATCGCGCTCGCCGTAGTATTTTATCTGCAAACCGACTCAGATTACCTGACGGACAATGTCTTCAGAACCATTGTCCTCGTCAGCTTATTCCCTGCCTTCCTTGCCGTCTTGTCTCTAATTGTCGGCGCAAAGGACGTGAAGGTCGCCTCCCAGGCTGAGCGCCCCAGATTCAGCCTGTCCGCTCTAGGAAGACCCTTCACCATCTTCATCTGCTTGGTCGGCCTCTTCGAACTGGGCAATTCATCCGATGCCTTCCTGATCCTGCTTGCCCAGGAACGCGGCCTGAGTCTGACGGGCATCCTGGGAATGCTCCTCACCTTCAACCTGGTCTACACGGTAGTCTCAATGCCAGCCGGATCCCTGTCCGACCGTATCGACCGAAAGAAGATCATTGTAGTCGGATGGCTGGTCTATGCAGTCATCTACCTTGGATTTGCCGTGTCTCAAACAGGCACTCAAATCTGGGTGCTGTACGCACTTTACGGAATTTACTACGGAATGGCTTATGGTACCTCGAAGGCCATGATCGCGGACATCGTACCGGCTGAATCAAGAGGAACCGCATATGGCCTGTACAGTGCAGTCCTGGGCTTATTGAACCTCCCTTCCTCAGTTATCGCCGGCCTGCTCTGGGAAGGGGCGGGTTCCTGGGAGGGGTTTGGACCATCCGCTCCGTTTGTGTGGGGAGCTGCACTGGCCTTCGTGTCGGCCATTCTGATGGCACTCTGGCGACCCCCGAAACGAACTCGTTAGGCGCGCATTAAACGGGTTCAGACCCAACACCTGTATTGCTCCAGCACCTCCCCAAAACGTCACGTGAATGACCGGATCCTGCGAACCTGAAACCCGCAGAAATCGCCTCTTGAAAAATTCCCTTCCAGAGGGTCCAGAAACCACTCCGCGAAGACGGCGTACATCATCAACTTTGGGTAAATTCGAAACTTACTCGGAAAGGAATGCAATCAGGAACTTGAAATTTTACTTGTCAAATGTCGTGCGATATGTAAAAATAGGTATGTAGAACTAAGGCGCGGACCCTTGGCAATTAAAACGGCCTCCCCCAGGGTCTGCGCCTTTCCAGTTTCAGGTTTCTCATTTCCCAATTTTATATTGACAGGGTGAATTTTATTACCTAATATTGAAAAAAATTCACAATTCAGGGATTTACTTTATTATGAAAGTAGAAGTAAAAGTTTGGGAGTTGATGACCAAAGCCGGTATTCGGCGGCAGAAAGAGCTCGCTGAGCGGGCGAATCTGTCCGAAGGCCTCATCTCCAAGCTGGTCGCCGGTGATATGAAAGGCATCAAATTCAGCACCCTTGCATCACTCTGTGAGGCCCTCGAATGCGAGCCGGGGGACCTCATTAAAATCGATTCCAAAGCATCCTGATTCCGGAGGCGTTTTTTGCTCAAACAATCATCTCGAAGTGGTCACTACTGTGTTTACAGACTGGCCGACGTGCAAAGCGCCCTGAAGGCTCTCGAAAAAGGGGATATCGGCGCCGTCAAACAGATCCTGGAAGACAAACGTGCGGCAATGGGTCAGCCGGAAGGCGTCAACGAACTGTTAGGCCTTGGATCCGGCAATCGCCAGGTAGTTAGATGAGGGAGTCCTCCCGGTCAAGAGACAACCGCATTGGCGAAACCATCAAACTGGCCAGAAAAACGCTCGGCTACTCGCAGGAAATCCTGGGGGATATGGCAGGCGTCTATGCCACCTACATTGGTCAGATTGAACTGGGCAAACGAATTCCTTCAGACGAAGTCTGCAGTTCGCTTGCCTTCGCGCTGAATTTGAATCCCAATCACCTGCTCTTCCTCGCACATACCGAACGGGCAAAGGGCAGCACCAGAGTATTGATGGAGCAGATCGAAAGCCTCATATTCGACCAGAGCGAATTCTCGGAGCTCCTCCAGGGCACACTCGACAATCCATCGAGTCAGACTTCGCTGAAAGAAGTGATGTCCAAGATCCTCACAAGCACCAGGCTGGGGTCTTTCCTGAAAGAGAACATGCAAAAGATCAGGATCAGACCGGCTGGAGTTGCACCAACCACCTATCAGTTCAAAGGCGCCAATCCTGAAAAGTAATGTCAGGCCGGGATCCACAGAGATCGATCACCACATAATGGAATTCACCACTTCACCATCCTGCCTCGGGGTGGTTTTTTTGTGAAAGCTTAGTCCACTCAAGCCCGTATCCTGACGAATCAAGTCACACGGGTGAACTACCCATCCTCTCAGATCCTGCTGATTTTCTCAGCTCGCTTGATTGATGACCAGGATTCTTATATCATGTTCTCCTCTTCAGACACCCTTAAATTCGCCATTCTGACGATCATCGTCAGATTCATCAAGGAAGTGAAATGCCAGTTTTAAGAATTGCCTCTTGTTGTGTCGTGCTGATGTTACTTCTCGCTTCTGGAAAATCCTTCGCGCAAGAAAAGGTCACCCTCCTCCCACTCATCCACCCTGAGAAAACTGCCGAATACAAGCACAGCTACTTCGTCCTGTACAAAAGCGGCAGTGCGGAACAAATCGTCCCTGGAAGGGCTTCCAGAGGATGGGTCCAGTTAGACGTCAAAGGATCCTGGCGCAGCACAGAGAAATCCCGAACGCTATCGGAACCACAGGATGGAGAATCAGTCAACAGCGCCCTCGAGGTTGAAGCTGTTGTAAAAAAGGCCTTCAACAGCTTCGTCTTCGACCAGAAACTGAAGACCTATGACCAACATCCTTACACCCTCGATCAGTTGAACGATCGCAAATTCACCTGGAAGATTTCTGAACGTGGAAGGGTATCTGAATTGAACCACAAATTCGCCCCCTCCCAGCTCAACCGTTCCGACATCGTCTCGACCTTCGAGCAGACCTGGATTCCGGAAATGCATCCTGTACTGCCGGAGGGTCCTGTTGGAAAGGGCGATACCTGGACGGCGAAGCAAACCTTCACTTTTCCGTTCGATCTGATTCCGGAAAAGGCCCTGGTCGACCTGGTCAGCACGTACAAACTCAAGAAGATCTCGAGTAAAAAGGGAAACGTGACCGTGGTCATTGCTGAAACAAGACAACTGAAATATCGCGCGTGGGCATTCGTCACCCCCGTATCTGTAGTCTACGAGGGTGAAGGCGAGGGTGAGGCGGAATGGGAAATCGACGTGCGCCAACGGGTGATTCTGTCACAAAGATCCAAGATGACCATACAACGCCCCCAGGTAATGGTCGCGGCGAAGGAAAAACCTGCGGACAACATCAAAGCTGAGGTCACCCTAAGATACAGCCGGAAGCTGGACAAATTGAAGTAGCCGCTTTTGGATCAACGTCACACGACCCGGATCAAGGAATCGAATGTCAGCTGAGTTTTACGATATCATAATCGTAGGAGGTGGACCGGCAGGGGCAGCCTCTGCCCTGTACGCGAAACGGAACGGACTGAAGGTCCTTCTCCTCGACAAGGCGCAGTTCCCGAGAGACAAAATCTGTGGAGACGCGCTCTCCGGAAAAGCAGTAGCCATCCTGCACGAACTGGACCTTCTCGAAAAGGTGCGTGACCTGCCGGGCGCAACAATCGACACAGTCATCTTCGGCAGCCCCGACCACGAAGACACCAACATCGACCTGAGTACTCACGATCACAAAGACCTCCTCACCGGCAAGGTGATGCCGATGGAGGGATTTGTCATCCGTCGAGAAATATTCGACAACTTCCTCTTCCAAGAAGCACGCAGGAGTGCGGACAAGTGCCTCGAGGGATTCACTGTCAAAGATCTCATTCAGGAAAACGGCCGCACGGTCGGAATCATCGGCACTCGGAATGGAGAAACGCACGAATTCAGAAGCAGTATCGTATTCGGCTGTGACGGCTTCAACTCGATCGTCTCCAGGAAAGCCGGCCTTTACGAACACGACGACCGCCACTGGATCGTTGCCCTGCGCTGCTACTATGAAAACGTCTCAGATCTCTCGAACCAGATCGAACTTCATTTTGTCGACGAAGTCCAACCGGGATACTTCTGGATCTTCCGTCTGGACAACGGCCAGGCCAACATCGGCATCGGAATGGTTCACCATGAAATGAAGCGGAGGAACATCAACCTCAAGGACGCACTCGATCAGGTCATCAAGCGTCCCCCATTCGCAGAAAGATTCAAGAATGCGCGTCCGCTCGAGAAACCCGTAGGCTGGAACCTCCCTGTCGGCAGCAAACGCCGAAAGATTCACGGAAACGGCTTCCTCATCCTGGGTGACGCCGCTGGACTCATCGACCCCTTTACCGGCGAAGGCATCGGCAATGCCTTCTACTCCGCCCGTCTCGCGGTCGACACTGCAGTCGAAGCCAAAACGGCCAACGACTTCAGTGAAAAATTTCTCAAGCGATACGAAAACCGACTCTGGGAATCGCTGGGTGACGAACTGAAAATCAGCAGTCGAATGCAATCCCTTGGCCGATGTCGTCCGCTGCTCAACTACGTCCTCCGCAAGGCGGCTCGAAACCAGGAGATCCGCGATCTTATTTGCGGAATGATCGCCAACGCCTTCCCGAAGAAAGAACTGTTGAGTCCGCTGTTCTACCTCAAGTTGCTGTTCAAATAGAATTTTCTGGAACCGGGTAACTCACATCGAACGACGGCAATAACGCATCACACTTTTCAGTGCCTTACTGCTGCACTCCACTCCCGATTGTAGCTAAGCGATTTTGCCTTCATCGTCCATCGTCTATCGTCCGCCTGCCCGTCCGTAGCCTTTGGCGAAGGCGGGTCGTCGCCTCTGCTGATTGTGAATTACCGATTTTGCCTTCATCGTCTATCGTCGCCTTCAATGCCCAAACCGATCCTCCAAAGCCACCCCGTCTATACCCGTCGCGAAGTGGTAGCAGAAAACGGCGTCTGCTCAGCCGGTCACCCTCAGGAAGCTGAAGCGGGGGTCCGTATGATGCAGGCCGGTGGTAACGCCGTGGACGCTCTGGTGGCCGCAGCCTTCATGGGCTTCGTACTCGAACCCCACTGCTGCGGTCTTGGTGGATACGGCCACACCACCGTGTGGATCGCGAAACTCAAAAAATTCGTCTCGTTCGACCACTACGGACGCGCCCCGGGTGCCGCCCGTCCCGATATGTTTCAGATCGATCCCCGGGCAAAGAACTACCGGTCCCAACCGCGATCGCGCGACGGGAAAGCCGAGGACGGTCCCCTGTCGATCATCACACCGGGCGCCGTAGCCGGATTCTGCGATCTCCACGGAATGTTCGGCAAACTTCCGCTCAAGCAGATCCTGGAACCGGCAATCGACGCAGCCGAAGCGGGAGTCATCTACTCTCCCTTTATGGTTCAGTGCATCGCTTCACGACTCGACCTTGTCAAATCACTCCCGGAAACCGCCGACGCCCTCCTCCCAAATGGCGAACTCCCGGTCGCCGACCACGACAAGCTGGACACCCGGGCGCTCGCACGAACCCTCAAACAGATCGCCACGCGCGGCAAAAAGGCCTTCCACACGGGTCGCACGGCTCAAGCAATCGAACGCCTCGTCAAAGGTGTTGGCGGCATCCTCACCGCAGATGACCTCACGAATTACCAAACCCGAATCCTCTACGAAACGCCGGCCACCTACCGCGGACACGACTATGTCACCTGCTACGACCAGGTCGGCTACGAAGCCCTGAACATCCTCGAACACTTCGACCTCGCGAAATACGGTCCGGACAGTCTCCAGTACCGTCACCTCGCCGCGGAAGCAATGGCCATTGCCTTCGCCGACTCGCTCACCCACTATGGGGATCCCGACTTCGTCAACAGCCCGGTCACAGGACTCGCCAGTCGCGCATTCGCTGCCAAACGCCGAAAGGAGATCAGGCTCACCCGTGCAATTTCAAGACCGGTCGCCCCAGGAGATCCGTGGCCATACGATGACGGCAGCCTGGGTGTTCAGCCATCTTCTCCCGGAAAAACAAGCGCCACGATCGAAGGCACCAGCCAGATGGCCGCCGCCGACCACTCTGGAAATATGGCCGCCACAATCGTCAGCGTCAGCTCGGGTTACGGCTCGATGGTCTACGTCCCCGAAGTCGGCATCTTCCTCAACAACTCGATGCAGAACTTCGACCTTCGCCCGGATCACCCCAACTCCATTCAGCCCGGGAAAATGCCCTTCTTCGCCGTGCCTGCCCTCATCGCCACAAAAAATGGCCTCCCCCGTATCGGGATCGCCGGATCGGGAGGATACCGGATTCTAACTGGCGTCCTCCACACCCTGATGAACCACATCGACCACAAAATGACCCTCGAAGATGCCATTGAAGCCCCCCGAGTTCACTGCCAGGGCGACGCCACCAACCTCGACTCCCGAATCTCCCAAGCGATCCAGGCCAGACTCGCCGAAATGGGTCACACCGTCACCACCAGCGAAATCAAACCAGACACACACCCTTTCGCCAACATCTGCGCAGTCGCCTACAACCCACGCAAGAAAACGCTCCACGCCTCGGCATCTCCGCCTTGGAAAACGGGTGCGGCGGGTTACTAATCTCACCTTGAGCCCGACAGCGCCTCCGACTTTCGATAAACCCGCAATTGAAACTGGCCTCACAGGCAGAACGACACGCTTCGAGACCGGGACTGCCTCTCCGTAACCGATTTGCCTAACCGAGCAGGACTGTGATTGTCTCGAGCGCAATTCCGTCTTTGTCCTCATTCAAGTGACAGGTATGCACCACACGCTCGAGCGCGTCAAACGAATCATCGAACTCCAAACCGATCTGCCTAGGGTTCCTTAAATCTGTGGCCACCTTCGCCGCTGTAATGCCTACCCGAGGGCCGCAGTCCTGGGGATCGAGGTGGTAGCACATTCGCGTCATACAAACGAAGAATTAATCTGCGGGTACAGAGAAGAGATTCGGCAGAATATCTTCTTCGAATAAAATTCGTTATGCTCTATAACTGTCGTTATTACAAATACTTCTGAACCATAAGGACCCAGAAAATCTCCAAAATTGACCTTGGCAATTTCCCTTAGGTGCACTATAATCTATCTACTTGTGGCGACCTTCAGAAATGTCTCGAAAAATGACATTTCGCACTCCAATCCAATGTCGACTGGCGTAGTGGGAACGGAATCGCGAGCAAATTTGGTTCTTCGTCGGGAAGAAGCCAATATCAATTTAGTTTTCAACTGCTTTAGTAGGAATACGTTCGGAACTGCCGTCGGGGCAGCATTTGGGCTCGACAGGTTTCGTGCGTTTTTTTGTTTCACTTTTTGAGGTTGTCCTCTAGCCGGCACCGCAAAAATAAGTACCTCTAGATTCTCATCGTGATTTCGTTTCAATCTCGTTTCTAGTTTTTCACAGGTTTCTGGCTCGTTTCATCACGCCTTTAATCCAACAGGTGTGGCGAACTGTGCCCAAAACAGAATAGCCGCTAACCCCTTCGGTCTGATCAACTCAGAGGTTAACGGCTTGGCGAAGTATGTGAGAGAGGTAACCGCCTCTGCCACACCTTCTTCAATAAATATAGGGTGAAGGATCGGAATATCCAAGTCGAGGCGCAAGATTTCGAACTCTTGGCAGGAAATTTCCGGGAGATGCCGTTGCGTATTCGTTTGAAAAACATCATCTCAGCAATGTTGGTGCTACTCAGCACCTCTGTATGGACCAACATTTCCCTGAGCGCTGAAGTCAGCACGCCTTCTGGCGGATGGGACGCCTATACGGCAGCCACTGTCTCGGAGGAAATGCACCTGCTTCTGAGCGAGCAACTTGCTCGGCTTGGCCGCAGTGCAATGAATCTTCAGCTGCCCGATGCCCACACCCGAGACCTCCTTTTCGCAGAATCTCTCACCACCCTGGACCTGACCTCGCCCGGTAAGCTCACCGACATTGCCGGCTTGCCCGGATATTTGGGCATTCGCTCGCGCTCCTGGAAACTCCAATCGAAGCCAACAACGGTGAAACACAACAGGATTCGCCTTTGGCCCAGGTTTCTTGGTCAGGTGGAATGGTTCGAAACGGCCTCTTTCAAACACCTCCGGGGAGAATTTCTCAGCCCAGAAAAAACACGATACAGGGGCCTCGTCCAATTCAACGGACTTACCCGGATGAAGGTCGGCCCAATGGTCTCTGTGAGAGGCGAATTCCTTTTGGATTGGGAGCGCCGTGACCCCTCGGAGGGAACCCGGGACAAGCCCAGGTGGCTGATCTCCGCGTGGCGAACAAGCTCGTTCAAAACCCTTGAAACCGACCGGTTGCTCTTTCGAGAGGTCCTCAACGAAAGGCTCTCTAACCCTTCAGAGATCGAACGCGCCCAACGTTCAATTCCGGAAGAGCATGTCCGTGACTACATCGGTAAACCCCACACCTTCACCCCTCCAACCCGATATTTCGACCACATTTCTCACGATAGACACCCGGGTCTGGCCGTGGTGGACATCAACGATGACGGGTGGGATGACCTCTATGTAATGGCACAGTGGGGTCCGAACCAGCTTTTCCGAAACCGGGGGGACGGCACCTTCGAAGACACGACCGAACGCGCTGGTGCAGCCGACGTCGGATTTGGAATGGCGGCCACCCTGGGTGACTACGACAATGACTCGCGTGAAGACCTCTATATCAGCAATATGTTCAGCAAGGCCGGCACCAGGGTCACCAATTCTATCCAGACCCTGGACTCGAGATTCTCCAAAATGGCCCAGGGGAACACCCTCTTCCATAACGAGGGAAACCGCTTTAGGGCAGTCTCTGGTACCGAACCAGACGAGATGCACGTCCAGCGAACCGGCTGGTCCTGGGGAAGTCAGTTCGTTGACATTGACAACGACGGATGGCAGGACCTTGCGGTCTCGAACGGATACTTCACGGCACCAGACCCACACGCGATTGCGGTTGACCTCTGAAGCAGCTTTTGGCTCACAGTTGTGCGCCACGACCATCACCTGCAGGAACAAGCCCCCCAGGGAGACTCCGTCTACAAGAGCGTGATGCAGACAACGGGTGAGTTTAGAACAAACAGGGGCACAGAGGGCGGCGCCTCCTTGAGCGGCCACGAACCCAACAACCTCTTTTACAACCTTCGGGGCCGCCAATTCGAGGACCTCTCCGCGCTCTCCGGAATGGATCACAAAGGAGACAGCCGGGGCATCGCCACCTGGGACTTCGATCGAGACGGTTGGCCTGATTTCGCCGCGGTAAACACAAACGCTCCGCTCCTCCAAATTTTCCGCAACGAGATTGGAGATTCGCCCGAGGCAGCGCATCACGTGCTGGCAGTTCGCCTGATCGGCGGTAACCAACAGGATGCATCCTCAAGCGACTGGAGCGCTCGAGACGGTTACGGAGCCTGGATCGAACTCACCCTGGGAGAGGAACGTCGTGTCCGGGAGCACCGGGCAGGAGAGGGCCTTGGTTCGCAAAACAGTGCCACACTGCTCTTTGGTATCGGGACTGCACAACAGGTTGACGAACTCAGAATCACCTGGCCCTCTGGACGAACGCAGACCCAACGAGATCTGCCTGCCGATCAGCTCGTTACCATCTACGAGAATCCTGCACTGTCGCCGGGAAACGCGGCCTTCGCAATCTCGCCTTACAAAGCAACCGGGCAAGAAGCCAGGCGACCGGCCACCAGAACGGGTCAACCCGCTCCATCCTGGTTGAGTGCCACAAAATCCAGCGCCTTACTGAACCTCTTCATCACAATGGCAACCTGGTGCCCCTCGTGTCTTAAAGAGCTGCCTTACCTGGCGCGGCTGCGTGACAACTTCACCGATGGAGAATTGGGAATAATCGGCGTACCAATCGACTCGCTCGACATTACAGACAAATTGACCGGATATATGCACAAGCACAAACCAGCTTATGAATTGATCCGCGGAGTTTCCATTAAAGAGCGTACATCGATTCAGAAATGGTTCGGCGAAAAGGTCGGAATCGACGCGCTGCCCAGCACCCTGATAACCGACAATACCGGGCGAGTTATCAAAACACAAGTTGGGCTACCCACACTATCAGAAGTCAAACGCCTGCTCGCAAGGTTAGGGGCGAGCAGGACGGGCCAACAAGAGTCGCAGAAAATGGGTTCACTGATCAAGTGACCTTGATTCGCTGCGGTACAGTCTTTCAAAAGATACTACCGGGCAGGCTGCACAGGCCGGGGCTTGCCGTGACAGAGAAAGGAGGAAATCACATACGTGTGTGGGGGTGGGGTCGGCCCGTTTAAGAGGATGGATCTTTGAAACACCATATATGAAGGCATTCACATCTGAGGAAAGGTAAAAATGCGTAAATTTACTGCGGGTTTAGCAATCGTATTTTCTCTGCTGATTTTGGCTGCCACTGCAGCGGAAGCAAGTCACTTCCGTTTTGGACACGTGACCTGGAAAAGAATATCAGGAAACACAGTTGAGTTCACAATTACAGCTGCGTGGCGCGCCGATTTTGTTGATGGCGTGTTCCTGCAATACGGCGACGGAAATTTTGCGTCCATGAGTTCAGGAACCTTTACCGAAATCGCCGTTGTTGCAGGTCAGTATCGAGTACTTCGGCGAACGGTCCAACACACCTACGGAAGCGAAGGTCCGTTTACGGCGTTCTTTGAGAGTTGCTGTCGCATTGGTGGGCTCTCTAACTCTGGGTTCAATTTCCGCGTAGAAGCTGCGGTCGACCTCAGGGGCGGCAACCAGGGATCTCCTGTTTCTTCCATTCCGGTTGTTTTGCAGATGGTTCAGGGGGGAACCAATACGGTTCCGCTCGCCATTGCAGACATCGATGGCGATCCCTTTACGTGCCGAATGGCGACTGCCGCAGAGTCTGGGCTTACCAACCCGGCAGGATTGGGAGTTACAAATATCGCCGGCCAGTGCGCCCTGACCTGGGACACTTCGGGCGCTTCAATTGGCCAGCTTTATGCAGCACAGATCGTCATCGAAGAAAATCACCCTGGTGGAGCAGGGGGAAGCGTTGCGCTTGATTTCTTGATCAGCATTGTAGATGGCACTCTCAATCAACCCCCTGTGTGTGAAACACCCACGCCACCCACATTCCAGATTCCGGTTGGCCAGGCGTTCTCATTCACAACGACTGCAAGTGATCCGGATGGAGATGCCCTGACGGTCAGCAACCTCGGCCTGCCCTCTGGCGCAACCATGTCACCAGCCGTCGGGACCTCCATTTCCGAACCTGCAAGTGTCGTGTTCAACTGGACACCTCAAGCTGCTGACCAGGGGAATGCCTATTCAATCGGCATAACCTACACCGATCCAGGTGGACTACAGACTCAGTGCTCTTTCTCAATTTCAGTACTGGACAACCAGCCGCCAAATGTGAACGCAGGTCTGGACGCTACGGTGGCTTGCGCACCATCTTCAGGCGCCTCCGTCACACTTAATGGCACTGCCTCAGACCCGGACGGAGACACACTGACGTCCATCGAATGGACCGAAGGCGCCACCTCCATTGGAAGCGGTTTGAGTCCAACCGTTACCCTTTCACCGGGCACCCACATCCTTACGCTTACCGTCAGCGATGGAACTGTAAGCAGCTCTGATGACGTGAGCATTACGGTCATCGAAGATGTCACCGACCCTGTGATAACCGTTCCGGCAGCCGTCACAGTTGAGTGCACAGGTGCCGGACAAACCGTGGCAATCGGTACTGCAACAGCCACCGACGACTGCCCGGGTGTGACCGTCTCCAGCGACGCACCTGCTACGTTCGCGCTTGGCACGACCACCGTGACCTAGACCGCTACGGATGCAGTAGGCAATACGGATTCCGGAACGCAGCTTGTTACCGTGGAAGACACTACGGCTCCCGAGTTGACACTTCCAGCAAACGTAACGGTTGAATGCACCAGTCCGGGCGAGCAGACCGTTGAAATCGGCTCGGCCACGGCCACCGACGCCTGCGGCAATGTCACCATAACAAACGATGCGCCCAGCACATTTCCTCACGGGACAACCACTGTCACCTGGACGGCTGACGACGGGAATGGCAATAGCAGTTCCGATGAGCAGTCGGTCACCGTGGAAGACACTACGCCCCCGGTTATCACGGTCACAATGGACGTACAGAATCTTTGGCCACCAAACCACAAGATGCACCTTGTGGGCACCGGAACCGTCACGGACGTGTGCGCAGAAATTGGCGCAGGCCTAACCTTTGGCGGCACTGTTACCAGCAACCAGGACATCAACGGCCTGGGTGATGGCAACACCGATCCGGACTGGACCTTCGAAGACAACGGTGACGGCACCTTTAACATCTGGCTCAGAGCCGAGCGAAGTGGTAAAAACGGCGAACGAATCTATTCGATCTCCGTCACCGCCACGGACGGACTCCAGTCCTCCACCACACCGGACCCCATCGAAGTCCACGTGGTCCACAACCAGGGCAAAGGCAAGAAGAATGCCTCAAAGGTGATTGTCATCTCCTCGCCCGATCAGAAGGCAGATGGCCTGACCTCCGTAGTCTCAGGCGCGCTGCCGGAAAACTGGGGAGCCAGTCTGGCCAGCAATATCACCGAACCGGCACTGCTCGAAGCCTTCGACCTCGTGCAGAACTACCCCAACCCCTTCAACCCTTCAACCACCATTCGCTACGACCTCGCACAGGCCTCCGAAGTCCGCCTGAGCATCTTCAATGTGCTCGGTCAGCGAATCCGTGTCCTGGTCAACACTGCCCAGTCCGCTGGCACCCACTCCGTCCGCTGGGATGGCCGTGATGCTGCAGGCAAGGGTGTGTCCACAGGACTCTACCTCTACAAACTCGAAGCCGGCGTCAACTCCGCCGTCAGAACAATGGTCTTCGCCAAGTAATCAGGGAAGACATCGCAGCAACCAAAGAAGCCTCGGCCAAATGCCGGGGCTTCTTCTTATTCACCAAACGCGGCTCGACACTCCTGCAATACTAAACGAACGACTTCCTCTTCCCTCTTTTCTGCTGACTCTCCCGGTATTCATCAGAGGGGGTAAATTAGCCCGGTGCCAGTTGAAAAACCCCTTCGTCCGGAATCCAGTTGCCTCACCGTAACCTCCTAAGCCAGCGAAACAACGCCACCTTTCTCCCACGCCCACTTCCTGCTTTGCCCTCCCCCCTCCGTCCACTATATTGTCCCCACATATCCGAAACACGATATCAACCTTCAACGTTCCAACCTGCCAACTTTCCAACTTTCCAACAGGTCTTCATGCCCTACAATTCACTAAACGCTTGTCTTAAAGACCTCGAACGAAACGGTCACCTCCTGCGGCTGCCGAACGAGCTCGACCCAAATCTCGTAATCCCGGAAATCCACCGTCGCGTCTTCCAGGCCGAAGGCCCTGCCCTCCTCTTCGAGAATGTGAAAGGCTCACCTTTCCCGGCCGTTTCTAATCTCTTCGGCACCGTAGATCGCGCCCGATTCATCTTCCGCGACACCCTCGAGCGCGTCAAACGAATCATCGAACTCAAGGCCGATCCACCAGGGTTCCTCAAATCAGCTGCCACGAATCCCGGTCAACTTGTGGACCTCGCAAAAGCGGGTCTCACCAGTCTTCCCAAAAAGGTCCGCTCCGGATCCGTACTCGCCAACCAAACCACAATCGACCGACTCCCGCAGATCAAGTGCTGGCCCGAAGACGGAGGTCCCTTTATCCTGCTCCCCCAGGTCTACACTGAGGACCCGCTGAACCCCGGAATCCTCAAGTCGAACCTCGGAATGTACCGAATCCAGCTCGGCGGAAACGACTATGTCACGAACAAGGAAATCGGTCTCCACTATCAGATCAGAAGAGACATCGGCATCCACCACACCAACGCGATCGAAAAGGACGAACCCCTCCGCGTCAGCATCTTCGTCGGAGGCCCACCCGCACACACCTTCGCAGCCGTAATGCCCTTACCTGAAGGCCTCCCGGAAGTCGCCTTCGCAGGAGCGCTCGCCGGCCGCCGTTTCCGATACGCCAAAATCGACCACGGACCACAGACCACAGACCACGGAAACGGCCCCCCGGACTCCGGACACCGGACCCCGGACGCTTCTATCGTCTCAACCGACGCCGACTTCGTCATCACCGGCACCGTCACCCCTGGCCAAACCAAACCCGAAGGCCCCTTCGGCGACCACCTGGGCTACTACAGCCTCGCCCACGACTTCCCGGTCCTCCGGGTCGAACACGTCTATCACCGCAGCGACGCCGTCTGGCCATTCACCGTCGTTGGACGTCCACCTCAGGAAGACACCGCCTTCGGTCACCTCATTCACGAAATCACCGGACCAATGGTCCCCGTCAGCCTCCCCGGTGTCAAAGAAATCAACGCCGTGGACGCAGCAGGAGTTCACCCGCTCCTCCTCGCGATCGGCAGCGAACGTTACATCCCCTACCAGGAGCGACAGCCGCGCGAGATCCTCACCATTGCGAACGCAATCCTTGGTTTCGGCGCGTGCTCCCTCGCCAAATATCTCATCATCGCCGCTGGCGAGGACGACACGGATCTCAACACGCACGACATCGATCGCTTTCTCCAGCACATCCTCGAAAGGGTCGACTGGACCCGCGACCTCCACTTCCAAACGCGCACGACGATCGACACCCTCGACTACTCGGGAACCGGGCTCAACGAAGGCTCCAAAGTCGTGATCGCCGCGGCCGGCAAGAAAAAGCGGGACCTCGCAAAGGAAATCCCGTCAAATCTGCCGCTGCCCGAAGGCTTCAGAAATCCCACCGTCGCGTTGCCCGGAATACTCGCCCTCGAAGCCCCAAAGTTCGCCGATCCTGAACGCGCAGCCGAACAAGTCGCCAAACTCACGAATGCCCTCGAAACCGTATCCACCTTAGCGACCAATGGAACCCTCTCCGGCTTCCCCCTGATCCTGTTGGTAGACGACAGCGCGTTTGCCAGCCGAACACTCAACAACCTCATCTGGACCACCTTCACCCGGTCCAATCCCTCGCACGACATCCATGGCGTCCACAGCTTCACCGAACACAAACACTGGGGCTGTCACGGATCCCTCATCATCGACGCCCGCCTCAAACCTCACCACGCGCCACCGCTTGTCGAAGACCCGTCCGTCACAAAGAAAGTCGACGATCTCGGCGCATCTGGAGGCCCATTGCACGGCGTGATCTGAGTCGGTCCATATAATGCAGTCGGGGAAATCTGGTGCTGTGCCAGTACGGAACAATGGTGCCCGTGTGCGATCCTCGCCAAACCAGAAGGCCTGTTGCCTCCACGAAAGTCTCTTAGCCAGAGTTCACCACTTTGCTCATCTAGAAAACACCACCCCACTTGGAATCGTCAGGATCAACATCACTCACCTGAAGAAGGACCACCTATGAAACACTTCACCGGTATCAGTACGCTTCTGTTTCTGATCGTCTTCCTGCCAGGACTTGCCTGTGGCTCTGAAGAGTCTGTCACGCCACAAGCGGAACTGGAAGTTGCTGTGAACTGGTACCGGGAATTCGAGTCAAAATATAATGACCCGCACACCGGCCTATTCGATCGGGCGAAGGGCTCACCTGGGTGGACTTACACCTACCCCGTGTATTCGTATATGGCGATGTACCGCGCGAAAAAGGATCCGAAGTGGCTGGACCACACCATAGTGAGAATCGATAATCTGATCGACCAAATGAGAGAAGTACCCGATTGGGGAATTGATTCCTGGACCGGATACAAGGACGGCACCAGGGGTTGGGGCACAGTCACCTACACCGATCAGTACGATGAGTTTATGGTCCACGACGGCCACACCAGCGGCGCAATTGCCCAATTTGTCAGAGCAATCTACGCGGATCCAGACTTACACGAAAAATACAAGGACAAAGCGGACCATTATCTGAACACGCTCGAAAAAAATATTGTGACAAAGTGGTACGTGAATAAGGATGCCAAACGTGGGAAAGAGCTGCACTTGCGGGAATGGGGTGGGTGGCGCAATCTTCCGCACAACCAGTATCTCGCCTTTGGTACGCTCTGCCTGATCCTGCGACAGGTCTCACTATCATCTTACTATGTTCCGACCAACCCGGACTTCCCCAGATTCTATATGAAGACGGCCACGGAAATGGCCCGCTTTTTCAAGGAGGAGCTGAGACATCTTGAGTCGAAAGATGCATACCTGTGGGACTACAGGCCAGGCGGACGCCGCGAAGATTCCGGACACGGCAATCTGGACATCGAGTTTGTTATACGTGCCTACCGCCAGGGAATCGTATTCGACAAAACAGATATGGAACGGTTCGCCAGAACGTTCATCCACGTGCTTTGGAATAAGGACGAAAGCAAACCGGAGTTTCGCAGCCACGTCGACTTTGAATACGGAAAAGAAATTGGCAAATATCATTTACGACGCTGGATGTGGCTGTACGAGTTCAATCCACAAATTGGTAGGCTGATCAGCCAATACTACCTTAGCCATCTAGATCTCAAACGGATGAACGAAGTGCTCGCGAACCTGGCCTGCTGGCAAGCAGGTGTTGTTGCGGGGAAATGACATTCGCCATTTGGTCAAGGACGGCTGTTCCAACGGAACTTCAGCATTGAACACGCAAACAGTATCCCCTCCTTCGTCAACTACCCTCGGAGTGAATCGCCCGTTCCACATCAATGTCTCTGGCAGTAATTACCTCACCACGCACCACTACCTGTCGAAAACCTCGCAGTAACCGCCTAGGTGGACCGGCTCGGCCAGGGGATCGCTGCACGGGGATATTTGAGGTGGACCCCTTTCGGAATGCTCTCGTTCCGAATAATCCAGTCGGGGAAATTTGGTGCAGTGCCAGTACGGAACAAAGGTACCCTGGCGCAGACCTCGCCAAACCAAAACGCCTGTTGCCTCCACGAAAACCTCTTAGCAAGAGAGCACCAACGAGCGAAGTAGTTCACAACTTTCTAGTCCCCGAGGGCTTTGAGATCCTTCGCTTCGCTCAGGATGACAGCCGGCGTCAGGCTGAGACTTTGTAAAGGAACATCTGGCCCCGACACCAGTTCCGAGATTCCCAATTGCGTTTTTGTGCGTTATAACGTACAGTTCTATTAAGAATGATAAGACAGTTGAAATCTACGCCTCTAAAAATGGGAACAACTATATGCCCAAATCGATTCCCTTCGAATCGCACCACCAGGAATTCCTCAGTGATCCAGAACAGGCCAGAATCTACCTTGAAGTAGCCCTGGAGGAATACGAAAAAGACGCCAATTCTGAGGCCTTCCTCCTTGCCTTGCGGGATGTAGCCGCCGCTCGGGGTGGTCTGGGCAAGCTCGCCCAGCGCACGAAACTGAATCGGGGTCACATTTACCGCACGCTCTCGAACCGCGGCAACCCTCGGCTGGACACCCTCGTCAAAATTCTCCGCACACTCGGGTTCAAACTCTCTGTCGAACCTCTTTCCACGAAGTAGCCCAACACCCTCCGCTTTGGCCTTACGAGACAGCAAGCGCCAACCCAATGCTCCCTGCAGACAGCTTGACCCTCAGTGGTCTTCGTTCCAGGTTGGTAAATCCTACCTCTAATAAAGGTCCAGGCGCCTGGACTTTTATTATCTTTCAAACAAATTGGATATTAACATATTATAAACAATCTATTATATCATATATTTCAATCTATAAATAAATTGCTACTATATTGTATCTTTAGGTTTTGTATGCTGATTGGGTTAATGCCCGTGTTTGAGGGAGGGCCAGCAGCCCAATTCGAAAAGCCTTTCTGAGCTGTCTCGTTTTTCTTTCATTCTGAATCGAGACCGGGCCCGTCATCCTGGTTTCAGTGGCGGCAAACCTTACTGATTCAATATCAATCAACTTGCCGCGCGTCCCGTGGTATCAAGATCAGGAGAATTCGCCGTGATCAATCGCTCAGCTCTCCTTCTGAAATACAAAAGTCCAGCCATTCGGTGGATCAATGATGCCGATCCCTATGACGACGATCCCGGGACTACAGTCGATTCTGTAAACTCAGATCGAACGGTGTATCTGATTACCGAAGAAGACGCAGACACACCGGAATCCCGTGACCGTTGGATAAAGCGAAATTATAAGGCATTATTCGAGGAGGAACTGGAGGGTTGGTATACGGATCCCGATCTATGGCCGAAGAAACGGACGCTCAAACTGTTTCGCGAGTGGTTTGAAGTTGAATGTCACACAGTTCTGATCGATACCGTAGGTGGAGCCATCTATGAGGATGACATCTGATCTCAATAGCCGGGCCCTTGACCATTTGCGCATTCGAAACTGATTCGATCTGCGGTCGTTGGCAGGCTATCGCAGACTGTTGGAATTGGAACTGAACAATTCCTGAACACCTCTCCCAGTACACACAAAAGGAGCACACGGTGAAAATATCAGAAATCAAAGTTTACCCAACCTGGGTAGGTAATCGAAACCAATTGCTGGTGAAGGTGGAAACCGACGAAGGCCTGTACGGCTGGGGCGAAGCCGGCGTATCAGGACGAGAACTGGCGGTCAAGGGTGCGGTCGAACACTATCGCGAATTCCTCCTCGGGCAGGATCCACGCAATCCGGGCGCACTCTGGCAGGAAATGTATCGCAGCCAATACTTCGAAGGCGGCCGCATTCTCACTGGCGCAATCTCCGCCATCGATATCGCCCTCTACGACATCATCGGCAAAGCCCTGGACGTGCCCGTCTACCAGCTCCTGGGCGGGAAGCATCGCGATCAGGTACCCTGCTTCGCCACCACCGGTGCGCCGTCTCTGGAAAAACTCGTCGAGAACTGCAAACTCCTGATCGGCAAAGGCTGGTCGGTCATTCGCTCAACCATCGCTCATCGCGGCAAGACCAAAGGTAAAAATCGCTTCGAGCCGCGAGAAACCATTGGCGTAACCGCAGAGTGGCTCACAGCGCTCCGCCAGGAGCTCGGCCCCGACCCTGTCCTCGGAATAGACTACCACCACCGGCTCACCGTGGCCGAAACCGCCTCCTTCTGCCAGCGAATGCCGGCCGGCACCCTCGACTTCATCGAAGAGCCCATTCGTGACGAATCACCCGAGGCATATGAATCCCTTCGCACAATGACCGACATCCCCTTTGCCATCGGTGAGGAATTCGCCAGCAAATGGCAGTTCGCGCCCTATCTCGAGCGAGGGATCACCCAATTCGCGCGCATCGACATCTGCAACGTCGGCGGATTCACCGAATCTATGAAAGTCGCCGCAATGGCCGAATCACATTACATCGACTTGATGCCGCACAATCCGCTCGGCCCGGTCTGCACCGCCGCCAGCGTCCACCTGGGCGCAGCCGCCCCCAACTTCGCCTGGCTCGAGGCGCGTGTGTCTCCAACCGAAAACCTGAAATTCCAGGACCCCGAACTCTTCCCGAAACAGCCTGAAATGGACGGCGATCGTTACCTCGTTTCGAACGATCCCGGCCTCGGCGTCGAAGTCAATGAAGAAAAAGCGGCGGCGCAGACGTTTGAATTCTGGGAAGCACCGCACCTCAGGCGGGACGATGGGTCTTATACGAATTGGTAGATGGAGCGACCGGATTTGATGAAAGCGATTTAGACCTTTTGGTCGAACTCGGTCCAATGGAACCTTACGCTCGGGTCGACGCGTACTTTGGCTTCCGGGAAGTGCTCGGAGACTTGTTAGATCTGAAAATCGACCTGGTAATGACCGGAGCCATCAAGAACCCATTTATAGCCGACGACATCGAGCGCACAAGGCAAGTGCTATATGCCGCGTGATCCACGTGCATACCTGTCAGATATCTCCGATTCCTGCGATGCAATAGCCGAGGCAGTACCCGGTCTGGATCGGGCAGAATAGGTGCGCACACGCCTCGTCCAGCTCGAGGATGGGCGAATCCTGTTGGGGATCAGCCACTACCGCACGGTCCGGCCCCAGACCAGCGACCTGGACGTAGCCCTCTTTGGCGAACAGTGGGTTCAGGACGGTTGATCACCTTCACATGAGGAGAGCCCGCGAGACCGGGAACCGACCTAGGGAATCGGAGCCGAGCCGGCCGTTGCAGCCGACACCTGACGGTGGGCCTGACCTGAGTCGTTACATGCCTAATTTGATCTGAGTCATCAGTTCAGAACTGGAGTGATGTATGAATGAAGAAAAAGATAAATCGAAACTACAGAGTAAATCGAGAAATGGCTTAACTCTTGGCATTGTCATTGGAGCCGGGTTAGGTATGGTGTTTGGTAGAGTATTGTTTGGTGAAAGCGGTATTGGGTATGTTTACGGTTCAATTATCGGTGCGGCCTTGGGGCTTGCTTTGAGCATATTTTTCTCAGGTGACTCAAATAAGAAGAGTGATGCTAATGATTCTTCTAAATAATTGTCCAACAACGGGATGAGCAAGGCTAAGGAACAACGGTCGGCTCCTGTGCCGACTTTTCCGCAAATCAGTTACGGGCCGGACTCACTCAACCACATGACCGTGTGGCTTGCGGAGTCGAGTCAGTCCACTCCTGCCGTGCTACTGTTCTATGCAGGTGGATTTCGAGTGGGAGACGGGCGCGGGCCGAGTCCGCAAGTCAAGTCGACCGATGCGATCCCTGTGGACCAAACCGACTTGCCTGCTCTCCGTGTAAAGCAAGACATCCTCCGTCTTCTATCGTCTGGGATATCAATCGCTGAACCGGCTCAATGGTCCTTGTACAGTAAGAAGTCCACTGGATCAATTTAGGAAGACCCATTCCGAATTTAGGGAAGATGTCCAGACCCGCTTATCTTGACAGGCTTCACAATATTTTCAGATAGCATCGGCTTCTGAAACAGATATTTACGGGAATTTCGTTAGCAAGTAGAATTCAAGGTATACAGACCAATATGGCAGTGTTTTTCATTTGCTATACAGGTCAGCGTATTTACTAGTTAGCGCAGCTCCTTGGTGCTAGAGAAGGCAGGATGTTCGCAACCTTGGTGGGTACAGATACAGAGTCCGGCAGACACAAGACTATCTTTGACAGTCTTATAGGTATGGCCAAAGATCGCGGATTCATTGCCGGAAGTAAGGTGCTCCACGTTGAGCCTGACCAGCTCCCAATTCCGGGATGGTCGCTCGCATTGCGGGGACCTGACGCAGGAGACGCGGAATTTCTCTTGGCTGTGACAGCACCCAAGGTTCCGAGCATTTCTCCGATTCCTGTGAAGAAGACTGTTTCCGGGCCGCTCTTTGCCGTGGTTGTGATGAATGACTTCCTCGGGATCTGGCGAGGTGGCGACTTCGCGGAAGTCAAGAGGCCTACCCAGGTTGAGAGCGAGTTCTCTGCCTTTCTCGATGTCATTTCTGTGGAAGTGCTCAAAGACGGAGGACTATCAGTATGCCAGACTACGATCTTCGGCTTGATGTCGCGGGCCACGCTTACCTCAACGCCCAACTGGTCTTCCTATTGGAAAAAGGTGGCACACTGTGGGATGCGAAGAAGCATCTTTTCTCGCAGAAGCCCTACGTCGATACGTTTTCGGATGAGCATGTTTACAGTTACACGCCGGGAGATCACTCCTTGGCCGTGTCACTCCTTTTCTGCACCATTGTTGTGCCCCGAGAGATCCTTGATCTGCCTAAGACCCACCAGATCTGGAACGATTTCGACGATCAAAACGCCATGAACTGTTTCACCGCTATTGAACCGTCCATGGATTCCTACGACTTCATTCGCCGTCTGAGGAATTCGGTGGCCCACGCCTTGTTCTCAATTACGGAAGAAGATGGAGAAGCGCGATACAAGTTCTGGACAGACCGAGAACCACGCCTCAGACAAGCAATCATCATGCACAGTGAATTGCTGAGGTTCATCAGCCTCGTCGGACAGCGCTTGACGAATGCCCTGCTATCCCGAAAGAACGACATGGGCTAACCTGCGGCTGAAGTTGACTGCGGCTGCCAATCCAGGTTTCACATACGTCAATCTCATTGTAGGCAGCCCCGGCAACTTAGCCTGAGCGTTATAAAGCAAAAAATTACAGATCGGACAGTAGAGCGGGAAGGATAAAAAAGTTACGTGGACATAATCACTCAGGGTTTGATGGGTGCAACAGTTGCACAAGCTGGCGCAAAACCCAAAGAAGTGCGTTTGGCCTCTTTAGTGGGCTTCTGTGCACCGCTGCTTGCCGATGCCGATACACTAATTCGTTCCACTGAAGATCCACTCCTCTTTCTGGAAAATCACCGCCACTTCACCCATGCTCTGTCGTTTATCCCCGCCGGTGCCCTGCTTGCATCACTGCTGCTCTGGCCGTTTTTGAGAAAACGGCTTGGATTTATGAGAATTTATCTTTACTCACTTCTCGGATACGCCACAGCCGGATTTCTAGATGCCTGCACTAGCTATGGCACCCACTTGCTATGGCCATTCAACGACGACCGAATTGCATGGAGTATCATCTCTATTTTCGATCCGATTTTCTCTCTGGCCTTAATCGCGTCAATTGTCTTTGGTGTTGTAAAATATCAACCGCTGGCAACGCGGATTGGTATGGTTTTCGCCGCCACCTATCTATCACTCGGCGCGATTCAGCATAATCGTGCTGAATCTATTGCACATATACATGCTCAACAACGTGGCCACATCATCGAACGCCAGATAATCAAACCCACGATAGGCAACTTGCTGCTATGGCGTTCGGTTTATGAATCGGATGATTTATATTACATCGACGCAGTGCGTGTGGGCATCCTCAACAACGGCAAGGTTATTACTGGTAATATCGTGAAGGCCTTTGATATCAGCCGTGACCTTCCCCAATTGACGGATCAGATGGTGGTCTATCATGACATCCAACGCTTTAATTTATTCTCTGATGGCTTTCTGGCCTGGCATCCGGAAAATCCCAATGTCCTCGGGGATGTACGCTACTCTATGCTGCCGACCAGCATCCGTCCTCTTTGGGGGATCGAGTTGAACCATGACGCACCTAATGAGCACGTTACATTCAATACCTATCGCACGATGTCTACTACCGACCGCAAGGCCTTCTTTGCAATGTTGCTCAACTAACCTATAATTAATAATTTTGCTTTATAACAATGCGCTGTAGCGGACCCCGCCTTGGCGGGGCAGCCAAGCGCCGCCCGTTAGGCGGCTGAAAACACCAGATTCAGTTACCACGATCGGAGCAGGTATGGCTCATTACATCGACGGATTCGTCCTTCCCATTCAGCGCGCTCGCCTAAACGAGTACAAGCGTCTCGTTGAAGCGGTTGCAGAGATTTGGAAAGAACACGGCGCGCTCGACTACAAGGAATATGTCGGTGACGATTTGTATTTGGAGGGAACGCGCTCGTTCCCTGATCTCGTAGCTGCAACGAAGGATGAAACCATCTTATTTGGATGGGTGATATTTGATTCTCGCGAGGCGCGTGACTTGGCAAACCAGAAGGTCGCGGCTGACCCAAGGATGGCGGGTTTGTTCGATTCATCGAATTCAGGTTTTAATGCTAAACGGATGGCATACGGAGGGTTTCAGTCACTCGTTTAATCGCTTAACGCGAACACCGGATAGCACGGCGACGCACCGGATCGGGCTACGTTCTTGGCTTTCAACGTCGTTCGCTTCGAATCAGTTTTGGTTCTTTCACGAGCACTCGCGTTGGCCCACCAGCTGATCTTGGCAGCTAGGCGGCACCCGGTAGAGACATCGACACGGTATTGAAGAGTGTCCAGTTCTAAAACACAGAGGCGATACAAATGGCAGAAACGACAGAGGATGACGGGCAACGGAGTGGGGGCCGCGGCAGTATGGAGAAACTAAAGATCCATTCACTGATATCGGCAATAGTTATTGCGATCGGCATAGTGCTTATGATCGGAAAGATCTATGCAGACAGTGAACCAGGAGGTATTCCGATACTGCTGGTTCTGCTTGGTCTTGGCTGGTCTTTTATTACGCGCCTCCGAATTCGATCGCAAAACAAGAATTCTCACGATGCCGCATAACAATAGGATGGAGCTGACAGAAAAATGTGTCACCCGCCTTGCAAGAGGAAGAGCAAGGCAAGCGACTTTCCTCTTCAACTCATCCCCGGTGTTAGCTGCTAATGACTAAAGCCTTACAGAATCGAGTAACTCCTAGGGGGAATTTGGAGGCTGTGCGTGCTCAAGGCGCATGGCTGGGCAATCGCGGAATCCTACACAACGACCGCCGGGAAATTGTGGCGCCCTGGCGTCATAAAGCTTGGGTGACATGCAAACTTGAGTTCAACGGTAGAAAACGCGTTGTTTTTAGCCCCAGAACTTACTCAGAGTTGTTTTTCCTGGACGAAGCTACAGCCTTTGCAGCTGGTCATAGACCTTGTGGTGAATGTCGCCGAGAGAAGTTCAAGGCATTCAAATCGGCGTGGTGCACTGCCAACCGTAACCTCTTACAATCTCCAAATCCAGGGATAGGGTTTTTGGATAAGCATCTTCATATAGAGAGAGCCGTGCTCAAATGGCATGGGTATCTGCATACTTGGTCACACCATGGCTACGTCGAGCAACACCCGATCAGTGCCTCGTCTGCTGTGGTTCAAGTGCTTACACCAGAGTCAGTCGTAGCAGTCCTTCGAGAAGGACTCGATGTTGAAGTGCATGAATCGGCACGCAGAGGCAATCGGTGATTCTGTCCGCAGCTGAACACTGCGTTCTGTTGCTGAAGCAGATCTACAGATACGCGTACTAAGAGGCATGCGATGTCAATTGAATTCACCCACAACACGCCGGTTCTACCAGTAACCGATGTGACCGCGGCGCAAAACTTTTATCGTGATAACCTCGGTTTCCAAGTGGATTGGTGCGCGGGAGACACTTTCGGGGCAGTCTCACACGGCAAGATCAGCATATTCTTTAGCAAGTCCCAAACGCCAATTCCAGAATTCACTCTAGTACTCAACACTCCTGATGCAGACAACGTATTTTCTGAATGCAAAACGCCCGGGATTGATATCGTCTCCGAAATTGCAACTCAACCATGGGGCACGCGCGAGTTTACGGTCCGCGACTTGAATGGTCATCTTCTTCGAATTGGTCATGTCGACGAAAGTAAGGCGAATTATAGCGACTTCTCGTAATTGGGCGCTCTCAAAACGCAACAGAACAAACGCGTTGAGACGGACTGGCCGCCAAGTTTGAATATTGCTGGTTTTTTGCTGTTTCTGGCCGGCCAGCTGCTTACGCTAACCGTTCAGGGCCTCAGCCTTTAATTTACCCCTTCTGATACAAGTACCCAACCAACCATAGAACTTGACAAACTCTTTGGTATGACATAACGTCATACCAAAGGAGGTTTATTGTGAAAGCTAAAATTGCTATAACACTTGAGCAGGAAACTGTCAAACAGTTGGACCGCTTAATCGAAAAACAGACCTTTAAAAATCGAAGCCAAGCCATTCAGCAAGCTGTAACTGAGAAATTAGAACGGATTGATCGTAGTCGATTAGCGAGAGAATGTGCAAAACTAGACCCTGTTTCTGAGCAAAGCTTAGCTGAAGTAGGATTCACTGAGGATGTGGCCCAATGGCCAGAATACTAAGAGGGGATTTAAGATGGGCTGATCTTAATCCGGTTCGAGGACGAGAACCATCTGGACATCGGCCGGTTCTGATTTTAAGCCAAGAAGTATTTAATCAACGTTCCGGTACAGTCATTGCGATGGCGGTAACAAGTCAGACGCAACGAGCGGGTTTTCCTTTGACCTGGGCTTTGGACTCTGAAGATTTACCAAAACAGTCCTGGGTAAAGATTAGCCAGATACGCACCCTATCGATTGAGCGAATTGGTCAAAAATTGGGTCAGGCATCTACAGAAGAGTTGGATCAGATTATCGAAGGCTTAAACGAAATTGTCGGTCCCTAAGCACTTAGTTGAATGTGACGCTACGGGCAGAGCATAGTTTTCAGCGTTGCGCGATTTGAATCCGATATTGTGTACCATAGGCGGTGCCGTCTTGTCCTACGCTCACCCGCCAAGTTCTTGGTAAAGCAGGGCAGCTTCAGCGAAGGATGTTGGGGAATCGAAGAAGGCACACCTCCTGAAGATCTCCGACTTGGTCATTTCAACCTCCGTCTCAACCCAGTTTTCGTACTTCTTCTCCTACGCATGAAATCCATCGATGAACTCCATCAGAATAAAACCTTATATACTCCGGCTCTATCTCATCGTCTTTATCCTTTTCCTCGTCAACAAAGTCGTCCTACGCCCCATCGTGCTCGACCACGACTCCCTACCCTACCTACAGATACTCGTCTTTTCGATTCCGAACACGTTTGAAGCCATCATCGACATGAGCAATATTGCCGGCTTGCTCATGGTCGCCAAACTCTATTTCCGTCCCCGATTTGATGGCATTCCGAACCTTACTCTCTATCTCCTGGCCACTGTTTTGGCCGGTACGTATGTGCTGACGCAGGAATTCAGGCTCAACGATCTCGGTGGCAGAAATGCATGCAATCCATACGATGTAGTGGCATCTATAATCGGGATATTGGGCATGTTGTTGGTATTGTGGCGCTACTGGATCGTAGAGCGCGTAAGCGCGTCGGCATAACCAGTCGCTCAAGCGAAAATGGGCGCAAGGGTCTTGCCCGAATCATTGTCGGCGTCTACATTACTTTGAGGATCTATTGTGCCGTGAGCCCATTTCGGCTTAGGTTGTCCGTGAGCCGTCACCACAGTCAACCAGCATCTGAAAACGGAGGGAGCGACAGACCAATGGCGGAAACACAAGCATTCAAAGCAGCTTTTCCGTACCAGAAGGATATTTTGACGCTGCCGGTCACGAGTCTGGATACCGCATCGCAGTGGTACTCAACACACTTCGATATGGTCGAGGTTGAGCGACAAGTTGCTCCTGTTCCCTCCGTTATTCTTGAACGGGACGGTATAAGAATTGGCTATGCCATCAATGGAGGAGACGCTTCGCAAGACGGCGCAGCCATTCTAGTCAGCAATATTCAGGGTATGAAAATTGAACTGGAATCAAAGGGCGTGGAAATTGGGAATTGGCGAGTCGATGAGCGCGAGGGTCAGAAGTTTCAAGTGTTCTTCGTGGTCGCTCCGGATGGTTTGTGCTATTACTTCCATGAGCCGATTCAGTAATTGGCGCAATGACGCCTGCCAAAGCGAGGGAGCCAGATCGAAGCGGCGTTGCAGAAGAGACTGTTCGAAGGAAATTGTGAGCAATCCGTGCCACTTGAGAGGCCGCGGGACTGTTGGGTGTTACGCCAGGCTGGGCAGATATCCAATGCAGTCGGTTCATCCGCTCCCAGGTGATTGCAGCGGTATACAAACAAAAAAAGTTTTTACGGATAAGAATGAACCCTAAACAACGTCCAAACCATCGACTGTATATTGAGATTCTACGCAAAATGTCACCTGAAAAGAGACTACTCAAGATGTTTGAGCTATCCTCTTTTTCAAATCAGCTTTTTGTCCATGGATTGAGGAAGAAATATGCCGATATTTCGGCGGAAGCTTTTTCTCAAATCCTTAAGGATCGATTGGAAAAATGTCACAACAGGAGCTCCTAAAAAAGGTCGTCAAAACGCTTGATCAGAATGGCCTCGATTATATGATTACTGGATCTGTGGCTTCAAGCTTGCAAGGTGAACCTCGATCGACCCATGGTATCGATTTAGTAATTTCCATTGAGGAAACCGGCATCAAAAATTTGGTCGAAGCCTTTCCTCCTCCCGCATACTACCTCGATGCGGAATCTATCCGGGAAGCCATATCTCATAGGTCGATGTTCAACCTGATTGATGTCACAGAGGGAGATAAAGTTGATTTTTGGATTTTGACCAATCAGGCGTTTGACCAGTCTCGTTTTGCACGCAAGTATACAGAAGAAGTATTGAGCATGAGACTAAAAGTATCCAGCCCCGAAGATACGATATTGGCTAAACTGCAGTGGGCATTAAAGTCGGGAGGAAGCGAAAAACAGTTCACAGATGCCCTGCGTATCTTTGAAGTACAGTATGATGGTTTGGACATGAGCTATTTGAATAAATGGGTGGCCACTCTTGGTGTTGAAGAAATGTGAAAAGGCCTACAAGATCAGGCCGAAACCATATAGAAGGGCCATTGTATAACCACTCCCTGCAACGGACGCTACGCGCTGTTGACCTCGAAGGCGCTATTCGGACGACAGACGAAATGCGGAGTGGCAAGGAAGAACTAGACGCGGTAGCTGCTTCACCCACGTGCTCATCCCGGTTCAGGTCGAGTGCGGACAATGCAAGAGAAAGCTCACGGTTTCTCCTCCTGAACCGACACCAATCTGGAAGTGTCTGGTCTAGATAGTTCGTACAGTGTATAGAGGCTTTGAAGGTAGTTGGATCCAAACTGCCTACCCCCCACCTCAAGCTGAAGTTACGCCATTGCAAGGCTCTGGCCACCCGCCCGCAACTAACGAGATTATTGAACCGCAACCAACAACACCTCACCACCCTCGACTACCCCCAACCTTTCCTGGACCTCCCTCGGAGCTTTGACTGACATGCCATTAGACATTAAAATCAAAAAAGACATTCTGATCCCGGCGGCAGAGAATCCTGACGTTCACGAGTTTTTCTGGGCAGTGAACTATGCGTACACGCGCCACACCGGCCAGGACATGATCATGACGGTCGTGCGCCGTATGTCTCGTGGCGATGACGACTGGAAGCAGCGGAAGAGCACGAACCAGCGTATGATTTCCGACGACAACGGCGCAACGTGGGTGCCGCACGGTCCGGAGATCCCCGGGGGCAGCTACGAGAGCAAGAACACCACCCTGGCGTGGATGCACTTTCTCGATTCGGCCAAAGACCGCTTGCTATCGCTGCACCAGACCAGCGGGCCGCATCCTGGCGATGGTCAATGGGCGACGGCGCTTAATTACGAAATCTCGAACAACGCCGGGCAGACCTGGGGACCGCTCCGACAGATCATTCATCCGGACAGCGCGTGCAATGAAATCCACTGGATGCCTGGCATCACCGACAACCACCAATACATCGGCGTCGACCAGGCCCCATTCGTCCATCTTGACGACGGCACAATTGTGCTGGGTTTCACCGTGCATCCGGCGAATCCCGATTATCCCCGCGAGCAGTTCTATGTGGGTGCGGTATTTCTCAGAGGAAGTTGGAACGAAGACCACACGGAGCTATCGTGGGAGGCGGGCGACATCGTGCAGGTGCCCTCGGATGTGTCACCCTACGGCGCCTGCGAGCCGGACCTGCTGCACCTGGGTGGGCAGCGCTTACTGACCACGTTGCGCGTTCAAGGTGCGGAAGAGCCGGCTGGTCTCTTCAGCTCGCGGCACTGGTCGATCTCAGAAGACGGCGGCAAGACTTGGAGCGAGCCGAGAATGCTGTGTTACGAGGACGGGTCGAGGGTGTGTGTGCCCGCGAGCCTCGCGGCGTTTGAAAGACATCCCGAGACGGGCAAAACGTATTGGTTTGGCAATATTCTCGACCATCCAGTAGCCAGGCAGTTGCCACGCCATCCGCTGGCGATGGCTGAAATGGATACCGATCGATTCTGCCTGATCAAAGATTCGGTAACCGTAATACAGGATCTCCCAAAAGGAGCGCCTGAGAATCGCGGTTATACCAATTTCGGTCACTACGTCGATCGCATCACCGGCGAGTTTGTTCTGACCCCCGCCGAAATGCCGAAATTCAGCACCAGAGATTTCAGGGCGGATACGGTCCGCTACAGAATCAACGTACTCTCGGGGTGAAACTCTGCATTCGTTTTCACTGTGAGCCGTAAACCCACCGCAAGGAGAAAGACCATGAAGCTCGGCGTCATGCCCGGGGACACCATCCCCGCTGCCGAACTGAAAGCCGAAGGATTCGACGCCATGCAGCTCTTCTGGGGCGAGGGCGATGATGCCGCGGTCAGGGATGCCGAACCTGCGAAGATCGCCGCGACCCTGGCTGCCGGCGATCTGGATCTGGCAGCCATGACATTGCACATTAATTTGGTGGGCCCGCGCGGCCGCATCGACGCCGACGTCGAGCGGACCATCGATCTGGTCGGTCGCACAGCCTCCCTGGACCTCCACAAGGGTGACAACCCGCGGTCCATCCTCGTCTGGCACCCCTCAGGCTACCCGGAGAGCGAGGGCGTAGATGACGGGGCAGTCTTTGACGGCCTGTGCGGTGCACTGAAGGACATCTGCCGCGCCGCAGAGTCGTCCGGTGTCGACATTGCCATCGAGATCACGCGCAACGGCTCCGTGGGCAGCGCCGAAACCTTCCTCCACCTGGCAGACCGCGTCGGCTCTAGCGCCCTCAAGGCCTGTATCGACGCGGCCAACTTCTGCCCCGACCGCACGCCCCTCTTACGCGCCGTTCGCCGCCTGGCCCCTTACATCGTCATCGCCCACGGCAAGGACTGCTCTTTTAAGGACAACGGGGAGCCCGATACATATGGTCCAACCGGATCTGGCCGACTGGACTACCACACCTACATCCAGTCCCTGCTCGAGTTTGCTCCGGAAGTGCCCTATTTTGTACTGGAGTACTACAAGTCGCCGGAAGACCTGCTGAAAGCACGCGACATTGTGCGAGCCGCGATGGCAAGCTGAGGTTGCCGTATCTGGGAAACCTGTTTTGCCTGAGGACGCATCCACTTGGCAAAATGGGGCGGGCGATCCAAGCCCGTGTTCATCCGTGGAACAGGTAAAGGGAAGCATATAGTATGAAAATTACCCGCATTGAAACCATCTGGCTCGATGAACAACAGAATACAACCTGGGTGAGAATTCATACCGATGATGGTCTGATTGGATTGGGTGAAACCTATTATGTACCTCGGGCCGTCAGCGCCGTGGTCCATGATGTGTTCGCTAACCTTCTCCTGGGGCGCAGTCCCTTTGATATTGAAAATCACTGGCAAAATATGTTTTCGACGGTCAATTTTTTTGGCTTCGCGGGTTCTGAAACCCGGGCTATCAGTGCTGTTGATGTGGCCCTGTGGGATATTGTGGGTCAGTACACAGGCCAGCCCATTTACAACATGCTTGGCGGCCGTTGCCGAGAGCGCATCCAGATTTACAATACCTGCGCAGGCTACGGAACACTTCAGGATTTCGAAACTTGGCGCAGCGGTCGCGCGGGCGCATTGGCTGAAGACCTGCTGAAGAGCGGAATCAAAGCAATGAAAATCTGGCCGTTCGATCAGTTCGGCGTATCACTGGGTGGGCCGGTTGGGCAGCGCGCCGGCGCGGAGGCAGTGGGACCGGTGACTCATTATCTGAGTAAAGAAAATCTCAAGAAGGGCATTTCCTATGTCGAAGACATACGCAATACAGTCGGCGATAAGATGGAAATTGCGATCGAAGGTCACGCCCGTTGGAATTTACCCGAAGCAACAAAAATCGCCCGCGCGCTGGAACCTTACGATATTATGTGGTTGGAAGAGATCATCCCCGCCGATAATATCGAGTCATATGCCCGGCTTAAGGCCAGCACCTCAATACCCCTGTGTGTCAGCGAACGACTTTTCACGCGCTTCGGCTTTCGGCAGGTCATAGAAGCCAACGCCGCCGATATCATCATGCCCGATATGGCCTGGACCGGCGGCCTGACCGAGACTCGGAAAATCTGTTCGCTGGCCGATACTTACTATCTGCCGGTTACAAGCCACGACTGTATCGGGCCGGTCGCCGTCTGGTCGGCCGCGCACTTGATGTTACACGTCCCCAATGCCCTGATCGTGGAAACAGTGAGGGCTTTTTACAAAGGCTGGTACAATGAGGTAATGACCGAACCCCTGCCTATCTCTGATGGGATGATCTCACTCTCGGACAAGCCTGGCCTGGGCACGGCCTTGCGCGAAGAAGTACTTAGCCGGTCCGACGTGCACATGGAATTTTCCGATGAGCAACACCGATTTGACCCCTCGAGCGGATAAGGAGCAGTCAGGCTGATGACCGGTTTGGTTAATGAGCTATTCTCACACGTTTCCCAGTGTGCCCCATATACGGTCTGGATATCCTGCTCATCACTTTCGACTCCTGAAGTCGGCGCTGATGCATGCGTGAATTAAAATACACCGGGAAGAATTGACCGCCAATTGAGCAACTGGTGAAGAAATGCTCAAACTTGAGCCGTCAATTTCTGCGCATTCACCTGACACAAAATGGATTATTAACTAATGAAATTGATAATTCGTAATCTTGATCGCAGCACTACTGAAGAAGAGGTAAAAGCTCTTTTTCAGGAATATGGCACCGTACAATCTTGTGATTTGGTATTAGACAAGAACACCGGTGGATCCAAGGGTTTTGCTTTTGTGGAAATGCCGAAATCAGGAGAAGCCAGGGCAGCAATAAAAAATTTGAATCAAACGACCCTTTCCGGTAACAGGATTCGTGTCAAAAGAGCTGAAAAGAAGACGGAGTAATATCGCCGTCACAATCGACACCGCGAACGGCACCTCCCATCTTCGCGTTCTCTATAAAAAACACTCAGCGTTACTATCGGAGCATCGACTGTTATGACTATTGAACAACCGAATAATCCCATGCATGGCATAACGCTCGAGAAAATTGTAACGAGATTAGTAGAGCATTATGGTTGGGATGGAATGGCTAAGAGAATCAACATAAGATGTTTCAAGAGTGATCCATCCGTAAAATCATCACTGAATTTTTTGCGTAAAACCAAATGGGCAAGGCGTAAGGTGGAGAAATTGTATATTTCGAAATTTGTAAAGCAATCTCCCCCGGGCAATGATAAATAGTGCTGAATTAATTGCACATTTGCTCCGATTTTATGGCTGATTTGGGATTATCTCAAGAGGTGCATTTTGATTGAAATTCGACCCCGGGAGAACGTTCTCCTCGCAACTGATTTTCATCGTTTGCTGGAATGGTACCGAGATGTATTGGGATTCAATGTTACAAACCTGGTTGATAAAGGCTTCCATTCCTGCAATCTGGAAACGAAATTGGGTATCAAATTGGCATTGCTTCAGCGGAAGAGATGGGAGTTAGTCCCGAAGATCGGTCGAAGAATACAGTACTTCTACAAATTGAAGTTGATGATGTTCGGACGTTTTTTGAATATCTGGAGCAGAACAGTACGAAGATTGCGGGCGGGCCATCCTTTGAAAAAAATGATGAATTTTGGTTTGGCAGCTTTTCGGATCCCGAAGACAATCCTATCTGGGTAGTAGATAAGAATTGTCCGTAGGTCCTGAAGCGGGTGGTGCGCCTAACGCCGCGTTATGCGTGAATGGCTGCGCCAGGGACAGCGATGCGCGAACAATCAGCCTGGGGGACTTACTCCAGAATGTTGAGGGTCAATAGCGCCATCCGCTTACGCACGGTCTTTGGCCAGGCTGGATCGGAACTTCTGGGCCATAGGTGACTCCGCACGCAGATGATCTTTCCGTTAGACCGGCCGATTCTCCACTCCAACCGTTGAAGGAGATTCAGATGAAACGCGTCACCGGAATAGGCGGTATCTTCTTCAAGGCCAAAGACGCACCGGCCTTGCAAGCCTGGTATAAGAGACATCTTGGAATCGACGTGCAGGAATGGGGTGGCACTGCTTTCACCTGGACCAACGCAGAGGGTGAACCTACGGCAGGAACGACGGTCTGGTCGATTGGCACAGCCGAGGGCGACCTTTTCGCCCCGGGAAAAGCCACGTTCATGATCAACTATCGCGTCGAAGACTTGCACGCTTTGGTGAAAGTGCTGAAAGAAGAAGGCTGCAACATACTCGACGAGATCGACGAGTCAGAGCATGGAAAGTTCGCGTGGGTCCTAGATCCAGAAGGAAATAAGGTTGAACTCTGGCAACCTCCTGTTGGCCAGTAGCGAACAACCGCATGTCATTCCCCCGGGTGAGGCCTAACAACGGCATGATGCCGAGCGTTCGGTAGACAGAAGAAAAGTTTTTCGACATCCAGGATATTCTGGAACACCGAGTCGTTCGCCTGCACAGTCAAAGGAGAAGAGGTAGTTATGAAAATCGCATGTTGGTGTCATCTCGAGCGAGATGTCTTTGGCAAGGATCAACAAGTGAGGAGCCACCTGGATCGTGTCGTGGAGGCTGGGATTGACACGCTATTGCCCTTTGTCCATTCTGACAACGAAGTCTGGTACCAGTCTGATTTGAACAACCTCAAGGGAGAGGACAGGTTCACCCGGTTTCTGATAGCAGCCAGGGAGCGGGGGCTTCAAGTCCAGCCGACGGTACTTCCAATAACGGAGTATGGGCTTTCCGAAGCAGAACGGACCAGACGCAGCTATCAGAGCGGCCAGCCCGGCGGAAACCCGACAGACGGCCGATTTTGTGCTTCCTGGCCCGAGACTCGGAAGGAGGGTGGGCTTAAGATCATACAAGATATTATGGCCCACCACAGCGTAGATGGGATCCACCTGGACGCCATTCGCTACATTGACACGGGCCAATCCCTTCAATGGCCCTGCCGCTGTGAAGCCTGCCGAGCTCGATACCGGGAATTGTTCGGGAAGGATGGGCTTACGGCCGATGATCTGAAAGTGCCCGGCATTCTCCAAAAGTTTCTCAACTTTCGGGGAGAGAACATCAGGGGTCTCGTTGAGCAAGTGAAAGCTACTACCGATGAGGTTGGGCTCGGCCTTTCAATGGCTGCGCGCGCCGACTATTTTGGATCTGCTCTTGTGGAGGGGCAAGATTGGGTGCAATGGGCCAGGGACGGGCTCATGGACTTCATTTGTCCAATGAACTATTCTACAGACCGGGAAATTCACAAGGCACGTCTCTCTGAACAAATGTCGCTGATTGGAAAATCGGTACCGATCTATGACGGCATTGGCCGCAAGAGCAGTGCCGGAGAAATCACCCCGGCAGAAATGATCCAGCAAGCCGAAGACGCGCTTCTATTGGGCGTATCTGGCATCGCGATTTTCCACCTCGCTGCTCTGGGAGACGAGGATTTTCGTGAACTCGGTGCGTTTAAGAAGGCCAATACGTGAGGAAGCGCGGCAGAACAATTTCAGTTTCCCGTAAATGATCTCAATCAGGCATGGAAATACTCGACTGCTGAATCAATAATGAAACACCGACCAATGCACTCCACCTGACTGGCAGTTGGCTGGCGCTCATTGCCAGCAGGTGGGGTTTGTCGTTATGTGTTTGGCAATGCTTGGGGTTCTTAGGAATATTCAGATAACCCGGAATCTGGCAGTTAAAGAGAAGATTAGATCTTTATCCCGCGAAACGCAAACGTGGTAGCGAGAGGTTGGAGATAATAAAATATATGGATAAAATTAATGTACGAATTGGACTTTTTATTGGAGTTGCTTTAACGTGGTCATTGATTTGGGTGACTCAACGAAATAGACTATTTGACTTAATCAATACAGACTCTTTTTTACTTTTGCTATCAGGATTAGTCCCCACATTTGGAATAATTGTCGGGAGTTTTCTTATGCGAAAACATTTGTCCAAAAATAGAATTGGTTTCACAGGTAACAACAGTTCTTATTCAATTACAATCTTGGCAATACCTGTTCTGTGTTTGTCAATAATTGGAGTCGACAATAATTATACCATTCAAAAAAACATATTTGGTTTTGCTATCGGGGCATTCACCATGCTTTATGCCTTTTGTGAAGAATATGGTTGGAGGGGCTATTTACAAGCGGAATTGAGTATCAAATTCAACAAGTGGACTGCTTATGTTTTCATTGGAATAATTTGGTATCTGTGGCATTGGTATTTTTTGCGAGAGGGTAGTAATCCAAAATTGATAATGCTCCCAATCCTAATTGGAGCCAGTGTTGGAATTGGAGAAACCAGTAAATCCACAAAATCCCTTTTAGTCTGTACCGCACTCCATGGAATAGTTAACACTTTATTTATTTACGGCATAATTTCGAACCAATTGTCGAGCCAAGAAAAGGTGATAATATCCGGTATCTGTTTAGCAATTTGGATTCCATTAATTTTGAAGTTAGAAAAAGCGGGAAATTCTCCGGTCAACAGGTGATCGCTTCGTAAGATGTCTCACCTCCGGATGCATCGAAGGGAACAATCACGATACGATGCGGATTACAGGAGTACGTTAGGCACCAATGATCTCAAAACAGGACCTCAATCCTGAGCAGAGGGCTGCGGCCACTCACGGCACTGGGCCTGCCCTTGTGCTGGCTGGACCGGGCACGGGGAAGACTACAACACTCGCTGGACGATATGCTCATCTCACCGATGCTGGTGTTGATCCTGCACGTGTGTTTGTCTCGACATTTACGAAGAAGGCCGCCCAGGAGCTCCGCGACAGAATTCGCCAGGCGGCTGGGATTGATCCGCGTAAGCTACCGATTGGGACCTTCCATGCCTACTGCTTTCGCCTTACTGGAGCGCCTCAGGTCATCGAAACCAGCACGCGTTTCGGCATCGTCCGGGAATGCATACCGGACTGGAAGGGTGACCTCTCCACTGTAGTCGACGCTATCGACCGTTTCAAGGACGCGCTCGTATCTCCCGAAGAAGCCCAAACCCAGGCCAGTCAAGCTGGAGTAGCCGATCGGGACGAACTGCAGCAGATCGCCGCTGCATACACTTGCTATCAACAGCGACTCGCACAAGACGGGCTGGTGGACTTCGGTGATCTGGTCTGGCGATCCATCCAGTTGCTGCAGGACCGACCCCCGGCGGATTCTCAATTCCAACACCTGCTCATCGACGAGTATCAAGACATAAACCCGGCGCAAGACGCGCTGATCAAGAGCCTCTTGACCCAGGGCGCTCAGCTGTGGGTCGTCGGTGACGACGACCAGGCAATCTATGGCTGGAGGGGCAGCGATGTGCGGTACATCACATCCTTCTGCAGCAGATATGAGGGCGCAACGACTTACCGATTGAAGCGAAATTACCGTTCCTCAAAGCTCATCGTTGATGTAGCGCAGGCACTCGTATTTGGCAACAAACAACGACTTTCCAAGTCACTCGTCGCGGCTGTCGGGGTGACCTCACGGCCTGTATGCCTGTCTCGCTGTGACAGTGAGGAACATGAAGCGAAATGGATCTCCACCGCCGTCCGAAAGCTCATTGGTTCTGGTGTGCGTCCCGAGGAGGTAGCGATCCTCCTGAGGACAAACTTTCAAACCGTGGAATTCGAGAGGGCGCTGTCGCGAGAGCGGATCAAGTTCGTTGTGCGTGGGGCCGGTAGCTTCTGGGATCTTCCAGTTGTCAGAGCCCTTATGGCGGCAATTTGGCGCACACGGTCGCCAGCCAGCCGCGCGCCGTGGGTTGGACCAAAATACCTGGTCGACGTTCTCGACAAGGTGGCTGAGACAGCCGGCGCGGTGGGCTTCAAAGCCCTTGCGGGCCGGATGGTTACCGAGGCGATATCTGCCCGGCCGAGCGCGATGCCATTGGAGCAGCGGATACAATGGGATGGCGGAGCGAAGCGGCTGGGTGACGAAAGTGACCGGTTTTCGGACGCAGAGGCCTTCTTGACGCACTGCCGAGAGTCAAGTGCTCAACGCGCTCGCGCTGAGGACGGAGTAGCAGCCGTGGTACTCTCCACTATCCACCAGGCGAAGGGGCTTGAATGGGAGGCGGTATTCATCGCAGGATGCGAGGATGAACTCTTGCCTCACAAATCGGCCATGGACCACGAGGAGGAACGCCGCCTCGTGTACGTGGCGGTAACCAGAGCGAAGGCATTCCTCACCCTGACGTGGGCAACCAGCCGAAATGGGACCAGGCGGAAAGAATCGCCCTTTCTGAACGAGCTGACCGCGGGCGCAGATGAAACACAGCTTGATCGTCGGGGACACAAAGCAGAACACGACGATTCCCGACTCGATCCGAAGAATGACTCTGCTCAATTGCCTCGTGCTAAACGCAGGAAACCAGCAGTACGGGTAAGGCACCTGTCATTCGGCGATGGCACGATCAAGTCAATTAGGGACGACAAGTACGTCATTCAGTTTGACCTGGCCGGCAAAAAGACCATCCTCTCCACCTACCTGGAGATCCTGGGATAGGTGTGATAAGCTGGTTGCCGTCCACAGAGATATATAACAAGCGCAAGGAGCGGACGCGGCTCCCGATGCGCAGCGTTCCACTTCGAGTATAAAGTGAGGGTATCGACTATGAGAATCGCACAGATTGCACCGTTGACCTACACGCCGGGTGGACTCGAGTACGCCTCGTTCATACGCGGCGGTACGGGTGCCGACTACCACCAGAGCCCGGCCTTCTATCGGTTTCCCTCAGGCCAACTCATGGTGTACTGGCATGCCTACGACTTCGACGAGTGCTCCAGCAACGGCATTTTACTGTACTCCTTGTCAGACGACCTTGGATTGACCTGGTCGGATCCGCAGGTGTACCTGGCCGATTTCCCTGGGGGCAAGCTGATGGGAGCCGAGATCCTGAGGCTGCGCAACCAGGACACCGCACTGATGCTCTATGCACAGACTCGGCATACGATCCAGGTCGATCGTCAGCGACGGGTTCGAACTGCTGCCAGTGACTATTTTCAGAGTCGGACGCGCCTCTTCATCCGTCGCTCCGACGATGGCGGGGAACATTTCGGACCCAGTGAGGAACTGCCCTATACGCTGGTTGCCGACGACAGGGAGTTGCCCGGAGTCGGGTTCTACGGCTCGATCGACCAGGTGCTCGAACTCGAAAGCGGACGGATCGTGACGGCTTGCTGCTTCATGGACCCCGCCCGCGCCGATGCCGACAAAGGCGGAGCGGGGCAGCATTACACAGTGGCATGTCTACTTTCTGAGGACCAGGGCAAGACCTGGACCCGCAGCGGGGAGATCACCGTCGACACCCCCCGCGGGGTTATGGAGGTGCAGATCGTCGAGACCGAACCGGAACGGCTCTTCTGCCTGTTTCGCACCCAGGGCGGGTATTTGTATCAGACCCGGTCGCAGGACGGTGGGCAGACGTGGAGCGCATCGCAGCCCTCGCCACTTCCCTCTCCCGAATCCAAGCCGCGGATGATCAAGCTCCAGAGCGGCAACCTCCTGATCGTGTGGAACAACGTCTCTTCCGTCACACAGGAACCTCGCTACCCAATGGTTGCATCGCTCTCGACAGACGGCGGACGGACCTGGGGAAAGCCGCATATCATCAGGAACGAAACGGGCACCAACCAGCTCAGCAATCACGGCCTGATCCAGCTAGACGATGGCCGCATCCTGACGTGCATCTCCCACTACCACGACACCCGACCAATGACAAGCGATCTCGATATGGCGCTCTTTGACGAGCAGTGGCTTCTGCACGGTTAGTCGCCGCCGCATACCTTCAGAACTTGGGATTTACAGGGAGTGCCGGTGCCGAACCAGCAGGTGCAAGCGACATTTGACAGCCCGCCTGACCTCCGACGTCAGGTTGCTTTTTACCTCAGAATATCCTGACGGCTTTGGCGTCAGGATTTTTCACATCGAAGGTTCGCAATAATGACCGGCACAAGAACAACCCCAAACCTGCAAAGCATCCCGACAGGTGTCACCTTTCAACAGGATACCCTGTCTCGGCTCGGAAATCGAGGTGGCAACTGGTGTATCACCTGGGCAGCAGATGACACACAGATCACTTCTATGGATGATGGAAAATGGATCGAAGATGGGGATGAGAGGCAGTTCCACAACCATCTTTATCGTATTCTGGGCGGGGCCAATGACTTTTCCAGAGCCGATATTCCGAATTATCCAGATTTCAGAAGAGGTGATGGCGGTTGGTTTGGCTATGGCATTGTGTCAGTAGATGGAGTTTTGTACGCCACCGCGTCAAAGACACCTCGACTGGCATGGAGCGGCCCTTTTCCGGGTGTCAAATTGCTCAGGTCTGAAGACAATGGGGAAAGCTGGCATCGTGTGAATCGCGAAGGCGAACTACGCTATCTGGAGAGACACGATCCTGCCCGACACTCAGTAGACCCTGCTGAAATGTTTTTCTGGCAGGAGTATGGTTTGACACACAAAACACAAATTGCCTATCCCTTTTCCTATTTCGACTTCGCGCAATGTGGGCGAGACAATCGTGCTGCGAAAGACGACTATCTCTATATCTATTCCCCGGAGGGGGCCCAGGCGCATCGTTTACTATTGGCGCGCGTTCTCAAAAAGGATTTGGGCACCCGTGAAGCCTGGCAGTTTTTCACAGGTTACGACCAGGATCAGCCGCAATGGTCGCCAAATATCCAGGATCGCCAGGCAGTGTATCTCTATCCAGAGCACAGTCAGGAGGGTCATTATTTCGGTTGGTATTCCTGGCTTCCTTCGGTCGTTTGGAACGAGGGACTGAAGCTATACATTATGGTCAATGGGGGAACCTATGCCGGATATGGGATGACGGACTCCGACGAAGACTATTATGATGCCTGGATGCATACCAAAACAGGCAGTCTGGGTTTTTGGTACGCGCATCAGCCTTATGGCCCGTGGCACCAGTTCTTCTACACGGACTACTGGTTTGCGGAAAGCACCGAAAACCGAACCTATCAGCCCAAGCTCTCCCCCAAATGGATCAGTGCCTCAGGGCGGGAGATGACCTTGATCTGGTCTGATGCCATGAAAAATGAAGCAGGCAAATCTCACTCCACAAACTATAAATGGAATCAGATGGCCATCACCATTGAATAAAAACATAAAGGTCATTTAGGAGACAAGCTCCAGCATACAGAACCAAACCTGTACATATCATAATTCTGATCGAACATCCCGTCTTTGACCTATCTAAAGGCCGTGAGGATCCGCCTTGCTGTCCGCGACTTGGGACATGCCGCAACGGCTACGTTGCGGGTTGATGGACTCAGGCACGCCTGGTAATCCAATCTGTTCGAGGAGAAGGGCGCAGCGATTTCTTTCGAGACGGATACCCTTCAGATCCCGGTCAAGCCATTCGAGATCTGCACAATCCGTATCGCTCGACGGGCGCGAGGTTAGGGCCCTGATCCTGGATCTCCCTGGCTTCTGCGTCGGGATTCGCCTGTCGGCGGCGAATCCGTACATGGGAACGTGCTTTTGACAAATTGTACAACAACCGGGAACGAGCGAGCCTCTGGTGAGCTTGGTCGTTAGAGAGAAGGAACAGACTTCGGGAGGATAGGCGCCACTCTGGATTGGGATTGACGCCTGCGAAGGAGGGATCAGGCAGGAACGGGGTTCTTAACCTCCACGGAGAGCTTCAGGCCAAGCTCCCGCAGGATGGAAGTCAGGCTGGCCAACTTTGGGTTCCCCTGGTCTGACAGCATTCGGTACATCGATTCACGGTTAAGTTGGGTATCTTCTGCCAGCTTCTTTATTCCGTGTGCTTCCGCAACGTTTCTCAGCGCCATCAAGAAGAGTTCGTTCGAGTCTTCTTCCAGCGCCGCATTCAAATACTCGGCTGCTTCAGTCGGATCCAGGAGCGCTTTCAGCAACTCCGGCTTATACGGTCTCGATACCGTGCTCATCACGCTCGACTCCTGTAGTCGGCCCAGTAGGTTTGAGCCTGATCAATGTCGTGTTGCTGTGTCCCCTTAGTTCCGCCGGTCAGGAGCAGAACAATCCGGTTCCCGGTTTCCCCGAAGTAGACGCGGTATCCGGGACCATAGTCAACCCCTAATTCGTGAAGAGCACCGCCAAGAGAACGGCAATCGCCAAAGTTCCCAAGACTCAGGCGGTCCAATCTTACACGAACTCGAGCGCGGGCCCTGCGATCTCTCAACCCGTCGATCCACTCGCTGAAGGGACTTCTTCCCTCAACAGTGAGATATTCCTCCAGTGATCTGGGCACAGCTTCGTTCATAAATCAAATGTAGCCTAAAAGCTACACGCTGGCGAGTGGATATTCAAGGTCAGGGCTGTTGTGGACAGCCTTCTCTTTCTACACAAGTCTATATACCCAATGAGCCAGCTCCAATGCGACTTCTACAACTGGGTTCCCCGGCGTCCCACTAAGATGGGGTAGGTGAACGTCCGATAGTAGCGAATCTCCATCTGGCAAAGTGTGCGTGAACCGCCTGGTCACTCGTCAAGCAACTCCAAATGGAAGCCCTGCCAGTCATCCAAGTCATTAAGATCTGAAGCAATCCACACCGTATCGTCCTTCGGCAGACCTAGCAAATCGAGCATCTCCGACCGTTCGGGTTCGGGCTTTGGGAACAACAGTACCCGCTGATTGAACCGGTCGATCGCTTCCGGTGTAAGGCGATCAGGCTCTGCTTGCTCCTTGACCCAGGCCTCGAAAGCGAGATAGGTCGGTTGAGACCCGGCAACGAACGAAGTCGTGGCATCCAAACTCAAGCCAAGCGCTTCGAGCAGCGCACCGTCAAGACCTCCTTTTCCTGCGCGATATCCCTCCTTAAGCTTTCCCTTCGCAGCCAGGCGCATCTTCAGCCACAGCCTTGGAAGATGTACCAGACCCAGTGGACCCTTCGAGCGGTTGCTGATCAACGGAATGATTGTATCCATAGCCGGAATCCCTCTCATCGGATAGGAGTATGGGTGAAGGATGTAACCTAACAATCGCCTCGATTATCACGATTGATAGGTGGGTTGATGTTCCGTAATTGCACCCTGACATCGCAGGATAAGACAACTCCGGAGGGTGACACTCCCTGCCAAGCGATGCGGGCGGGGAACAAAGAACAACGGCTATCTGATTGGCTTCACGGAGATGTGCACCGCGTGAGTGAAGCGCTCACGGCTTAGTCTGGACGGGTCAAACAGGACCGCAGTTGAACGCGCCTCATAGAAGCCCCTCGCCGGCGACTCAGTTGGTCTCGGACGCGCCAAGCCTTTCGGTGATCTGACCAATAACAGACCAGTAAACTGCAGCCTGGAGAATACCCGAGGCGGGGAGAATGCGGACGTCGTAACCAGGCACATCGACAAGAGAGTCGGTGTATTCCCAGCCGGGGTCGATTTTGTAGTCGGGTTCATGACCAACTGAGGCAGGTTCGCGGGCGCCGGCAATTATTTCGACGATCGTACATTGACGCCTGCGTGCAACTTCATAGGCCGCGTTCGGACGTCGGTAATAACCAAGGAAGAAGAAGAGGTCGCCTGGGCCGAGCTTGCGTTCGAGCTCGGCGACATCGGGTGTTTCGCCCGTGAAGGTATCAAGGGTTGTCATATACCCTGGGTCTCCGGGAGCGCCGGCCTGGTGGACCGGGAAGTGTGCAATGAGAAAGGCATGGATGTGCCTGTCGTTCTTCAATACTTCGACCGCAGCAGCGGCTGCACGGGCAACTGCGGGGGCTTCGTGATGCAGGGATGTCAAACAGGTCGAGATCCTGTCCAGATAAGCGCCACCCAGCCGCCCTGGAGAAATGGACGGAACATCGTGTGTCGCGTGGAATCGGTGACTTCCGAAGGATGTATTTCGCTCACGCGCCCCCTCCGTGAGCACACTCTGGTACATCACCGGCATCTGGCCTTCCCGTGTCATAGCGGCAACGAGTTCTGCTGTGAACGTCCAGAGCAGGATTAGATTCTGCAATGATATGAGTGGGTAAGATTCGTTGTTCAGGTGCCCAAGGACGATCTCGGGACAGGGTGGATCGCTGTGCAGAAACACGTCCAGATTCCGGGAGAACTGTTTCGCTTCGGGACCGATGCCGATCACGAACGCCCCGGTTTCCACGAGGCGGGAGATCAGACGCCGGTCTGCATCTGATTCCGTGTCGGACCAGCCGGCAATTACAACATCGCCCTGCTTTGGTGTACTGGATGTGCATTCCTGCATCATCATCATGCCACCCGAACGGACGTAACCCTCGGACATGAAATCGGGTCTGCTGCTGGCAATGTACAGGTCGCCACCACCGATGAGCCGAGAAGCGGCGGATTCGGCAGCTTGGCTGATCTCGGGCAGGAGAAGGCGAACAGATTCAGCACCGTCGATCATCGTTTGGAGATAGGATTCGCAGAACACGCATTCACTCGATTCAGGATATAGTTTCGCTGCTTGGCCAGAATCTCTTTCAGGCCATTGTCACACGGAGGAGGCCCGGGAGGACATCACGCCCCCTGTTTTCTGCTGAATTTTTTCACTGACAAATCGCTGGTTACAGCAAATACACCCGCAATATATATGAATTCTTGATACGTCCACTATTTCAAAACGCATCACACCTTAACATCTACCTCAAACAGCCAGATCGCCTGTCACGCCTCCTGCTGAAGTAACCGCTTGATGGGGTAAGTCTCGCACCGAATGCCCGCAACCTACGTGCGTTTTAAGCAGATTTTTCGACGATTGCCTTTGACAATTGTCACGTGACACAGTACATTCGTGTGATAATTAATACGTTCGTGGATAGGCAAATCGAGACGGTATCCGCGATATCACCAGACGTGCAATACGTAAGTTTCAATATATTGATTTAGCGACGAGCCCGACGACTTGAAGATCCCCGCAGGCAATCGACTTCGTAAACTTGCACGGGATCTGAAGGGGGCAGTTTTCGATCTCGGTCAATGATCAGTGGCGTATCCGCCTCTGTCTCATTGATGGCGATCCTTTGGTATCGAATTCACAGATAATCATTGAGCGGAGGAGGGCAATGAGTATTCCAAATACAAGGGAAAGGACGATTTGTCCGACGCATCCGGGCAAAATGCTTCGGGAAGAGTTTCTACCAGACTATGGGCTTACGGTAAAGCGCCTTGCAGAAGCACTGGGCGTGTCGCGCCAAACAGTCAACGAGTTGCTCAGGGAGCGT